>Ga0163109_10004778_pt1 | contig 10246 bp, 9 predicted proteins | sample CRUFie1St13metaG_FD_108704 | JGI IMG/M metagenome (GOLD analysis project Ga0163109, IMG submission 108704) | Marine microbial communities from the Costa Rica Dome - CRUD Field 142mm St13 metaG | ecosystem: Environmental > Aquatic > Marine > Oceanic > Photic zone | place: Costa Rica: the Eastern... | reverse complement strand
TACAGAAGATGTTAATGGATACAAAATTAAATATATTCTTTATCCTATGAATAATTTACCAACAATACCTGCTGGATTTTTTACTTTTCCTTATCGTGATGATCTGTATTGCCTTAAAGGAATCAAGTATGGTGAAGTCATTACAAAACTTAGCATGAAGCAAAAAGATATTAATAGAGTTGTTGAATCTGAAAGAACTAATTGTAAAATTGAACTTGATAGACAAAAGACACAATATGAAGAAAGAGAAAAAGCTTTTTTAAAGAAGATTAAGTCTTTAGAATCAACAAATAAAAATTGGGATAAAAAATATAAGTCTTTGGAAAGTAAAAACTTTTGGACACAAGTGATTGCAGGGGCAGCAGTTTTAACAATTTCAGGTTTTTCAATTTATTATGTACATAAATAGTACATATTATATAAAACCGTTGGGAAGACATAGTTAGAAAGGTACAAAGAGGAGAAAAATATGGAACCTAATATCGTTTTTTCGATAGGATCACTACTTGCAGCAGTTAGCATGTTTTATACGATGCATAAAGATTCAAAAAAAAACACAGAAGAAATGGCTGATTTAAAAGCAAGAGTTAAGCATCTTGAAGCTAAGTCTGAGCAAACAGATGCAGTTCTCCAAGAATTGCTTAGAAGTGTTCAAGAAATTAAAGTTGCACTAGTTAAAATTGATACAAAGTTAGATGCTCTAGAACAAGAGTTTAATAGAGATCGTGACAAACAAGCTTCTTAGAATATATATAGATTATATAAAATATCACAAGGAGACAAAATGAAAATTTCACAACAACAATTACGTAAAATTATTCTTCAAGAAATGGCTCTACATAATAGACGTAATGTTTTAGTAGAAGGATCTGAAGGTAATCCTCTTAAAGTTACTTCAGAATATTTAAATGCTTTAATCAAAGAAGAGTATGCTTCTTTTCAAAGAAAACAACAACTAGCAGAAAGTCGTCGACGACAACGAGCTTCACGATCTAAAAGAAAATAATTTTTTAAAAAAATAAATTAAAAAGGTGTACAAAGAATATTTAGTGTTTATTATAGATCTGCACAAAAATGCATAAATTATAAAAAATAAATTTTAGGAAAGGATTATAATAAATGCAATTATCACCTGAACAAGTACAGTCCGTTAACATTTTACTATCTGCAGTACAAGTAGCACAACGACGAGGCGCTTTTTCTTTGCAAGATGCTTCAACTCTACAAGAAGCTATTGATAGACTTGTTCCAAGAGAGGAACAAGAAAGACAAGCAGCAGAAGCTCTGGCAGAACAAGATCATGAAGATGACGACGCAGCAGCAGATTCTGAGCCTGCATTAGGATCTGAATAATTAAATAGTCATTTTATAAATTTGTTTTTATAATTTGTTTATGAAATTTAAGGTGCACTTAAAAAATGCACCTTTTTAGTAATATATAATGATAGGCCCGGTGCATTTATAACAGCTGACCCCGCCAGTGCATCGGAATCATGCGGACAAGTTTATCACAGAAAGTGAGGAAGTTATATGGCAACGACAAGAAGTAGAAGATCTACTCGCAAGAAAAAAGAAGAAGAAGCAGTAGAAGAAGCTCCTGAATTAAAAGTTGTTGAAAAGGCAGAGGAAAAAAAGCTCGAAGAGCCTAAAAAAGCACCTGTTGAAGTTAAACCAAAATTAAAACCAAAAGCAGAGCCTAAAGCTGAACCGAAGCCTGAACCAGTAAAAGAAGAATTGCCTCCTCAACCTCCCGTGGAGGAACCAAAAAAAGAAGAGCCTACATCACAAGATCAGTCCTTAAAAGAAGAAGCTGATGATTCTTTAGATTTAAAAGTTGGATCAAAAGTTCTTACAAGAAGAGGAGATATATGTGTTGTCTTAAATCCTAATAAAAGAGGATTTGTTGAAGTTCGAAGTCAAGTAGGCTCTAAAACTACACATCTTTATTTAAAAAGTCAACTAACACTGGTAAAATAACAAAATACAATTGAAAAGGAGGTTTATTATGCCAAAAGTAGTAGTAACAGATAAAAAAGGTTTAGTTCAAGAAACAGGTGAAGGATTCGTTATTGACAATAATGATGATGACAAACCTGGATATATCGTATTAACATCTGCAAATGGTACACAATATTTTTTGCATGTCAATGATGATGGAGATAAATTAACACTATCATCATCTATTCCCACTGCAGATGCAGCATCTGCTGGAGATGATAAAGCTGCAGACTTTGCTTAATACTTATTTATTAAACTAAACAATTCGTTTTATTTAGAAGAGACTCCTATAATTACTAATAATAAAAGAGTGATTATAGGAGTTTTTTTATGGCTTCGTTTATAAATACAGTAAATCCAACAGCATTTGGTGTTTTTGATAGCGATCTACATTTTCAATCAGACGCAGATAAAGTATTATTATATGTAAGAAGAAAACTTGGTGATGATATAATGTCTGTTGAGTTAACTAATAAACAAATATGGACAAATTTTGAAGATGCAACACTTATATTTTCAAAAATACTAAATGCACATCAAGCTGAATCTTATATGTCAAATCTTATGGGATTAGATGTTGGTCATTTAAATACATTTAAGCAGCAAAATAATAAATATTATGGTGTATACACCGATCCTGATGGAACTGTTCATAACTTAGAGCTTTTAGTACAAGATCTTGCAGATCCTAGATTTAATGTAGCTAATAAATTTGCAGATATTGATGCAAACTCAAGTGTAGGTTCAGCAAGTGTAGATTTGAGAAATCAGCCTGCGTCCCCTATAGTTGATGAGCTTATTGGACCTCACGGTAAAGAGCAGCAGTTTCCAAGAGAAACACTTGAATATTTACTAAGAAGAGCTGAACCTTATGCAAACGAAGCTAATGTAGGTGGATCTACAGACTATGTCAGAGGTTTTATAGAACTTAAAAATGGTGTACAAGATTATGATATATATGAAAGCTTAATTATACCTGGAGAAAATGGCGAAAAACTTAAGCTTCAAACTTTTGATCCTTTAGGTAGCGCAGATCAACTATCTGTTTTTAATCCAGCATTTAAAAGTTCAGTTCCTTCTAATACAATTCCGACAAAAATAAAAATAAATGAAGTTTTTCATTTTTCACCACAAGCTGCATACAGATTTTTTGACACAACATCTGCAATTAACTACTTAAATAATCAATTTTCTTTTGAATCTTTTACACCAGAAACTGTGTTTTATGTATTGCCTGTTTTTGAAGATCTATTAAGGGCAGGTCAATTAGATATATCTAACAGGGTTAGACGTAGTAATTACAGTTATAGATTGCAAGGTAAAGATTTAAGAATTTTTCCTAGACCTGTGCAAGAAAATCCAGATAATTTATTTGTTAAGTTTTCTTTTCCAGCAGATCCTTACAGAACTAATTTACCTTATGAAGATTCATCTCTTAAGGGTGTTTCAAATATATCTAATGTTCCTTTTGCAAATATTAAATATAGTGGTATAAATTCTATGTCTAGACAATGGATTAAACAATATACTTTAGCTTTATGTAAAGAAACATTAGGTTTAATTAGATCTAAATTTTCTACAGTTCCTATACCCGGCAGCGATTTATCAATGAACGGCTCAGAGCTTTTAAGTCAAGGAAGAGATGATAAAGATAAACTAGTTGCAGGATTAGGTGAAACACTAGATAGAGTAACTTATCAAAAACTTTTAGAAGCAGATGCAACTCAGTCTGAATCAATGAGTCAAATACTAAAAAGAATACCAATTCCAAATGGTAGAGCAATCATTATAGGATAGGAGTTAAATAATGGCAAGATTATTTGTTGGACAAAGAGAAGTTGACTTTTTTGCAGATATTACAAAAGAAGTCATCAAAGATGTTGCTGGCCAAAAAGTTTTTTATTATACAATTAGAGAAGACTTATCTAATGTTCATGAAATTTATGAAGAATCACCTCAAAAAGTTTTTAATCCACCTATTGAAATAGAAGCTATGGTAGAATGGCAACCTTCAGAAATTAGAACAACAAATTTTGGTACTGAAACTATTAAAACAATTACTTTGTATTTGCACTATAGAGACTTACTTGATCGAGGTATAGTATTTAAAGAAGGAGATTATTTTTCTTATGGTTCCTTCTTTTTTGAAGCAACTTCTATAATTTATGATAAGTTAATATATGGACAAATAGAACGAGTAGTTTCAATGAAAGTTAATGGAAAGCAAACACGTATGCATCAAATTGCTAAAAGACCAAATGGACCTATTGATGAAATTTATACAGATGAAGATGCTGTTCAAACAACTTTTGAACAACAAAGAGGTATTCCTGAACATGATGTAAGAAGATTGCAGGACGATAATATCATAGAAAAACCAATTACTGGTGCAAGAAAAGTTTCACCAGATGGCACTGTTAAAAGTATAAATGGAATAGGTTCATCATTTTATGGAGATGAATAATGGCTACAAAATACAATATTAATAATTCTAAAAGATACTCTCATACTGGATATGAAGGAGATGGTAATACAGATTATATAGTACCTTCATGTGGTGTAGAAGATTTAGATTTTTCAATTTTTAATCTTTTTGATAAGCAAATTCCACTTTATTATGATTTTCATGGAGAAACAAAAAAAGTTCCTGTAATATTTGCAACTGGTGAGCGTTTTGCTTTGCTAAGAAGAAAAAGACCTATTGTTGATAGAAATGGTGCATTAATATTACCACTTATATCAATAACAAGAAGTTCAATAGAAAACGTTCCTTCTAAAGGTATTGCCAATAACCAAATGTTTCCTCACGTAATAACAAAAAGAATTTCAGAAAAAGACTTAGAACATCGCCAAAGAAAAAATTATGAAAATTTAAAAAATATAAATGGAGAAGATTTACCAAAAGAACCAGATCTTTCTCTAAAACCAAGATTAGATAGAAATATAATTGAAACAATCGAAATACCTCCAATTAAATATTTTGGTGCAATTTATGAAATTTCTATTTGGTCATCATTTACTCAGCAAATGAATAAATTATTAGAAACAATTATGAATGCTTATACATTAAACCCGGGACAGCAATTTCAGTTAGAAACTAAAAAAGGTTATAAATTTTCTGCTTTTGTTGACGGGTCAATAAGTCAAGATACTAATTACGCAGATTTTACAGATGCAGAAAGATATGTTAGATATAATATGTCTATAAATGCAACAGGTTATATCATTGCTCCAAATATTTTAGGAGGTAAAACTGCTTTAAGATCATTTATGAGTGCACCAGAAGTTTCTTTTGAAGTTTTAACAGATTATACAAATCTAGAGCCTAGGGTTGCTGGTCCTGCTGATCCTAATCCAGATCTTCATATACTTGATGATTTATCTACAGAAGACAGTTATGTAGGAGCACAAGGTGTAGGAATAGATGCATCTAAAAATAGAGATCATCTTTTAGATGAAGATTCTAGTTTAGGTTTGGCAACTGATATTAATTTAGAAAAGTATAGATCAGAAATGATTGGTGAAAGAGGTACTGATTATCAAAAAGAAAGAAAAACTTGGATTAGAAATGATGATGGAAAGCTCATACCTGTCATGGCAAAAACTTTAAGTGGAAAAGGTGAGACTGTATATGATGCAAGATTTGCAGAAGTTTTATTCAATGTTTCAACTTCGAAAGAATAATTAAGTATTGAGAAAATAATTAAGTCTATATAAAAATTAAATTTAGGAGAATAAACATTATGGCTGAACAGACATTTAAGTCTCCAGGGTTTTTCGAAAGAGAGATCGAAGTAATTAGTCGCCCTCTAACTCGAAATGCAAGAACACCAATTGGTGTAATTGGCCCTGCGAAAAAAGGGCAAGCTTTTGTACCAAAAACTATAAATAGTACAGATGAATTTATCAGAGAGTTTGGGATGCCAGACCAAGATACGTCTGCAGCACATGCAATCACTGAATATTTTTCAAACGGTGGTAAGTCAGCAACTTTTTGTCGTGTTTTAGGTACAGGTGATTCTAACGCAAATGGAAGCGTTAATTATGCTGGATTTAAGCTTTCTGGTACTTCATATTCAGAAGCTGCAGATACGCAAAGATCTTTTGGAGGCGTTCAATTTATTGTTGCTGAACATAAAGTTGACTCAGCTGAACATATTACGTACGGTATTTTTAATGACAATGATTCTGTATCAACAGAAGGTGGTGATGTTGATCTAGATGGAAATGCTGGTTTAACTGCCAATGATGATAAGATTCAACTCGTAAGAGCAATGATTTTTATGCATAAGGATTATACTTTAAGAATTTCTAATACTAGTATTGCAGACGCGGATTCTGACGATATTGAAACATCATCAGACAAAAGTTTATTTACAGTGTTTGTTGCAAAAAAAGGTGATGAATCAAATACTAACAAATCATATGAAATATCTTTAGATCCAAAAAGTGATTCTTATTTAACTAAAGTTTTAAATACTGATCCTTTTGCATTTTCTGATAAAAATCATTTTTTATATGCAGATTTTCCAATTGAATCATCTTTAGCTTCAACAACTGAAGAAAAAGTTTGTGTAGTTAGTGCAACAAGTAGTAATCTTACAAAGTTTGATGATTTTTCTTCAAGATTTGAAGCACCTAAAACTCCATCATTTATTTCACAACCTTTTGGTAAGAAAGAATATGATTTATTTCATTTTGAGTCTTTAGATGACGGTACTTATGCAAGTGGAGATTATAAAATCTCAATAGCAGATTTGACTGCATCAACAGAAAAAAATTATAAATATGGTACCTTTACAGTTCAGCTTCGAAAAATCGATGATACTGATGAAGAACCAGTTATTTTAGAATCATATTCAAGATGCTCTTTAGATCCAAATTCTTCAAATTATATTGCAAAACTTATTGGAGATCAAAAAATTAGTTTATCTTTAGACGTTGATTCTGATGATGAAAAAAGACTAGTTAGAGAAGGAACTTTTCCAAATAATTCTTCTAGAATAAGAGTTGTTATATCAAGTGATGTAATTAGAGGAGAAACTCCTGACAATTGCTTACCTTTTGGTTTTAGAGGAATTCCTGCTTTAATGACCACTCCAGACGGCAAAGATGGTGGAAATAATCAAGTACCTTTAATTAGTGGTAAGACTGATGGTGACAGACTAGAAAATGATGGCTCTAGCGAAGATTTAGCAAGTTCTATTCTTCCACCTTTACCTTACAGAGCAAAGGTAACAAAAGGTAATATGCAAAATAGTTCTGGCAAATATTTTCAAACATTTTTTGGGCAAGTTAAGAATGTATCAACTGGAGCTAAAATTTCAAGTGAAAGCGTTAAAAGTTCACTTTATTGGGGACTTCACACTTCTAAGGTTAAAAATATTAACAAGCCAAACAATGCTGGATCTTTAGACTTTAATCCTCTTATTAAAAGCCTCACAAAATTTTTAACAGCAAGCAGCGACTTAAAATTTTCTGGATCTAAGGCAGATAGCTTTAATAATAACAAGTTTTCTTTAGCAAAAATAGCATTTCCAAGTAAAGAAGTTTCCGATATTCCTTCTAATATACTTGATGCTTTCTTAGAAGCAGTCTATGTAAGGAATGCTGATGTTGGAACCTCTTTGTATAATACTAACGTACATCAAATTTTTATGGGTGCAAATACTAAGAATGATCCTTTTGCTGATGAAGATAATGGAAATGATGAAAATAGCAAGTTTTATAGAGCATCAATGGCTAAATTACTAGCTGAAGATTTAACTAAGTTTAACAAATTAAACGTAATGGCTAAGTTTACAGCACCTTTTTACGGTGGTTTTGATGGTGTAAACATACTTGATCGAGACGATTATTACTTTACAGATAGATCATCTTCTACTGAAGCTGGTCAAGGTCATGCTGCTAGTGGTGGATATACTAGTGGACTAAAAGGTACTGATGATTCATCAGGATTTATGCAAGGTGTTCTAGGACAAAATAATTCAGTAATGTCTTATAATAATGCAGTTCGTTTAATGACAGACGAAATGGTTGTTGATCATAATGTTTTAGTAATTCCTGGAATTAGAGATTCTCTAGTATCAGACTTTGCTGCTCGAAGAGTTAAAGATTATGGTAAAGCAATTTATTTAATGGATATACCACATTTTGATGCTAGTAATAATAGAATTTTTGTTTCATCAAGAGGAATTGCTTCTGGCGTTGCTGACGTTGACGTAACATCACAAAAATTTGATCAAAGAGAAGTTGATTCTTCTTACGTTGCAACTTATTTTCCAGATGTCATGGCAAAAGATAGCGGTGATGATGAAAATGGTAGACTAACAAATCACAGATCAATCCGGCTTCCTTCTTCAGTAGTTGCTTTAGGAGCTTTAGCGAGAACAGATGCAATATCACAACCATGGTTTGCACCGGCAGGATTCTCACGAGGTGCACTATCAAATGTAACTTCTATTGATGTAAGATTAAATGCAGCTGATAGAGATACTCTGTATGAAGCAAGAATAAACCCGATTGCTAATTTACCTAACAATCAATTTGTTATTTTTGGACAAAAAACTACACAAATTGCTCGTACAGCTTTAGATAGAGTTAACGTCAGAAGACTTATGATTAATATTAAAAGAAGAATTCAAAAAATAGCTCAAGGTTTACTTTTCGAGCAGAATGATGCAGCAACTAGAAGTAGATTTATTACTCAAGCATCATCAGTTTTAGCTGATATAAGAGTAAAACAAGGAATTGAAGATTTTAGAGTAATCATGGATAGTACAAATAATTCTTCTGAAGATGTTGATAATAATCGATTAAATGGAAGAATTATCGTTGTTCCTACTAGAGCTGTTGAGTTTATTGCAATGGACTTTATCATTACAAATAGTGGTGTAGAATTCCCATCTTAATAATAGTTATTAATAAATTAAAAAAAATAGGAGAAAAATTAATATGGCTGGACAAGGCTCAGCGAGAGTATCTTTAAGAGAAATCGACTTATCACAAGTAAGAAATCCTCAACAGACGCCACAAGGCGTTCCAGCTGCTGTTGTTGGCCCTGCGCGTAAAGGACCAGCCTTTGTCCCGCGTACATTTGCCAATATGCAGCAGTTCAATGAAGTCTTTGGTAGCATGCTAGAGCAAGACAGAGAAGCTAACTCAAATCTTTACGGTCCTTTAGCTTTAAACGAGTGGATGAAATCTTCTCAAGCAGGAACATACCTTAGAGTTTTAGGTGTAGGTGATGGAAAACCTGCAACTAGCGGAAAAACTAACAAAGCTGGTTTTATTGTTGGTGAACAACTAGTTCAAGAAGTTAGCGACAATGTTGGTAAAGTTGGAAAAAATCCAAAAGCAGAAATTAGTCAAGACAGCGAAACAGATGCTCTTAAAGTAGGAAGAACTTACTTTTTAGGTTGCTTTATGAAAGATGTTCCTGAGTCAAGATTTCTTTGCGATTCAGGTGTTCAAGCAGAAACTTCTCAAGCATCTTTGTCAAACGCTTTTAATTTTAATGGAATTGCAGCTGACGATGAGGCTGAAGCTCAATTATTTATACCGAAAGAAATTATAAATAGCGTAGCTAGTACTAAAGTTTCTGATGATGTTACGTTGACCTTTAAGTTTGTAAATGCTATTACAGCAGAAGCAGCAGATGTTGATAAAGACGTTATTGAAATTTTAACTAATAATGATGATAATGATCCTGCAACTTACATTAAAGACTTTTTAGATGGTACACATGATCAACTTGTACAGGCCAATATTCAATTTGATACAGCAAAGTTAAGTATAGCACAAGCTGATTACGCTAAAATATTTTCACTTAGCAACGATGGTCTTAATGATATTGATATAACTTTAGCTGCAGGTAAAGAAGGTGATGAAGCGTTTATTGTGCAGACTAAAGGCGCCAATGGTACTGTTTCCGATGGTGTAAATGTAGGAGTAAAAAACTTTTTTACTGGAGCAGCTTTGGCAACTCCTGTAATTCGAGGTGTTTTAATGACTCCACAAGGCATAAGACCTGCACTTAATCCAAATGCTAATCTTACACAATTTTTTGATGCAGACGAAGAAAATGCAAACCCGAGAAAAGAATCGCATTCTTTAAACTTTGGTGGCGCTAATACTGATTTAGTAGGTTATGTTGTAGGTGATGTTGATAGTTCACAAAGTTTTAGATTGATTTTAAATGGTTATAAAGATACCGAAAACCCTGCAGTTTTAAACTGTTCTTATGATC
>Ga0163109_10004777_pt1 | contig 10247 bp, 6 predicted proteins | sample CRUFie1St13metaG_FD_108704 | JGI IMG/M metagenome (GOLD analysis project Ga0163109, IMG submission 108704) | Marine microbial communities from the Costa Rica Dome - CRUD Field 142mm St13 metaG | ecosystem: Environmental > Aquatic > Marine > Oceanic > Photic zone | place: Costa Rica: the Eastern... | reverse complement strand
TTGATGACCAGCGCCACAAACAAGGACGACCCCAACACGATGATCAACGTCATGGGCAAGTAGCTCATGAATTCTCCGATCAGGCCCGGCCACAAAGCCAAGGGCAAGAAGGCCGCCAAGGTCGTTCCTGTGGAGGCAATGATGGGCCAAGCCACCTCACCCACACCAAAGCGCGCCGCCTGAAACGGACTGTACCCCTCGTCCATCAATCGATAGACGTTCTCCACCACCACAATGCCATTGTCGACCAGCATCCCCAACGCCAAAACAAGCGAGAACAACACCATTGTGTTGAAGGTCACCCCAAGCGAATTCAGGATGAGGAAGCTCATGAACATGGACAAAGGGATGGCCACCCCCACAAACAAGGCGTTGCGCAATCCAAGGAAAAACAGCAACACACCCACAACCAACAGCACCCCAAAAATGATGGAGTTCTGAAGCTCCTCCACCTGCGTTTGGGTCATGTCGCTTTGGTCATTGGTGATGGACACGCTGAGGTTTCTAGGCAAGACATCCCGCTTGGCTTCTTCGATGATGGCGTTGATGGCGGAAGAGGCTTCCAAAAGGTTCTCCCCTGCGCGCTTGACCACATCCAACGAAACCACAGGACGAGAATATTCTCGGGCGTAGCTCTCCTTTTCCTTCTCGACAAACGACACGTCCGCCACATCGCGAAGGTGGACAATGAATCCGCTCTCGGCCTTGATGATGACGTTTTCCAGTTCTTCAATGCTCGTGAAATCGCCCTCCACCTGCACGCTTCGCCGCACGCCATCCACGAGCAAGTCGCCGCCCGAGACGGTCATGTTTTCTGCCGCAATCGCTCCAGAGATGTCGTTGAAGCTGACCTGCATGGCTTCCGCCCTGAGGTGGTCCACTTCAATCTTCACTTCCAAGTCGCTGATGCCTTGAATGTCCACCTTGCTGATTTGCGGCAGCGATTCGACTTTGTCCTCGAGGTACTCTGCGTACTTCTTCAAATCCTGCAGTCGGTAGTCCCCACTCAGGTTGATGTTCATCACAGGCATGAGCTCGGAGAAATTGAGCTCCATGACGCTGGGATCCGCAGGAAGGTCCGTGGGAAAATCCGGGTCCGCCTTCGCTTTGTCCACGGCGTCTTTGACCTTGCGCAACGCCTCGGTGGGCGTCACGTCGAAGTTGAATTTGATGTCGATGGCGCTGAAACCCTGGACGCTTGTGGACGTCATCTCGTCGATGCCTGAGATGGTGTTGATCTCCTTTTCAAGCGGACGCGTGATCAGCTTTTCCATGTTCACCGGGCTGTTTCCGGGATAGGCTGTGCTCACGAAAATCTCAGGAACGACAATCTCGGGGAACGCCTCTTTGGGCACCGTCAAGTAGCTGCTGATCCCAGAAAAGGTGATGATGGCGATGAGCACGAAGACCGTGGTCTTGTTTTGGATGCTCAGCGTCGTCAGGCCAAACTCACGCAGCTTTCCTCCGCCTTCTTGCGGGGTTTGTGGGGTCGTGTCAGTCATGGCGTTGCTCTCAGGATTCAATCAAGGCCACGCGTTCGCCATCCACCACGCGGGAAGCCCCGCGGTCGATCACGCGGTCTCCAGGTTGGAGTCCTCCCTCGATGAGGATTCGTCCCTCCGAGACCATGCCCGTTTCGACGATCTGTTTGGTGGCCTTGTCGCCGCGCAACACGTACACGTATTCCTGCGCGTTGGCGTCTTGTTGCACAAGGGCCGAGGGCAAGGCGAGGGCGCTGTCCAAGGCGAGGTCGGTGATGTGCACCGTCGCCACCATGTTGGGCAGCGCGCGTGTTCCCTCAGGCAAGTCAATCGTCAAATCGATGGTCCTGTTGGCCGCCTCGATGTATTGACCCACGCGGCGGATTTGGCTTTCAATGGACGCAAGGCCATGCGTTTCGATGCGAACGGGCTGACCTGCACTCACCGATCCAGCGTAGTGGTCGCTGACCGAGGCCCTGATGTACAGGTCGCTCAAATCCACCACGCGCACCACTGGCATGGGGGCAGCGGCCATCTCTCCCACGTTGACAAACACCCGGTCGAGCACCCCGTCAAAAGGGGCCCGAATCACGGCCTGGTCGATCTGCTCGTCAAGGGTTGCCAAGCTCCGCTTCAACGCTTCCATGCCCGTCTTCGCTTGGAGGTAATCCACCTCTGAGCCGATTTCCTTTTCCCAGAGGCGCTCCTGACGCTCGAACAGCGTCTCGGCCAATTCGTACTGGGTCACAAGCTCAGCCCGTTGTTTGGTCAACACGTCCGTGTCGATGCGCACCAAGGCAGTGCCTTCTTTGACGTTGGCGCCTTCGTCGACAAGCACTTCTCGCACAACCCCAGGGAAGGCCGCCAGCACATTGGCCACGCGGTCGGTCTGCACGTTCCCTTGGACCGCAAACGAGTGCGAAAACGGCCCAGGATTCACGGCTTGAACACCCACTCGGGTGAGGCGGGCAGCTGGCGCTTGTCCTTCTTTAGCCTCGGCCTCAGGTGCGCTTCCACATTGCACGAGAAGCACCGCAGCCATGGCGAGCATCATCCAGCGGAAAGGGTTCAAAATCTGTTTCATGGTTGTGGGTTCGATGCGATCAGACGCTGCTGGGCATTCAGCCAAGCGAGTTGCGCGCCAATCAGGTTGCCCTCGGCTTCGAGGAGTTGATTTTGTGCGGTGTTGAGTTCAAAGCTGCTGCGGACACCTTCTTTGTGCCCGAGTTCAATGCGGGTGAGGATTCGGCTGGCCAAATCACGTTGCTCCTCGGCATTTCCCAGCGCGGCTTGGGCATCGAGGAACGAGGCCTTGGCGTTGTCGAACTCCAGGCGCGCCGCCGATTCCATTTGGGCCAATCCGGACTCGGCCGTCAACACGGCGAGCTTGGCTTTTTCCACCCGTTGCCGGCCACCGAAACTGGTCCAAATTGGCATGTTGATGGACAGCCCCACAATTTGAGAAGGGTACCACTTCCCGATCTCTTCCAGCTCAGGAATCTTTGGGTCGCGAAACGTCTGGGAGCTGTTGGAATAGAAGGCCGCCAATTGTGGCAAACCCTCTGCTCGGCGATTCATCACATCCAATTCTGCCAAAGCCAAGTAGCGACGTTGTTCAGCCAAAGCAGGGTTGGACTCAAGGTCCAGCTTTCTCGATGCTGCAGCGGGAACTGGAACCGACGTCAACGAAACCAAATCATCGGTCAATGACACGGCGTCATCCACATTCAGGCCGCATTGAAACAGCAACAATTTCTTCGAAAAGACTGCCTGCAGACGTGCGGTCTGAAGTTGCTGCACGAGGTTTTGGCGCGTCAAGTTGAGTTGGTCAGCGTCCACCACCTCGACAAGACCTTCTTCGGCCAAAGTCCGAAGCTCCTGTTCTGAACTGGTCACCAAGACAAGGGCACGGTCCAACGTCTCCACATTGGCAGACGCGGCCAAGGCCGTCACATATGCATCGGCCACAACGCGACGCGTCTCCACCTCCGTGGCATCGACAGCCAGGGCTTTGGCGTCGGCCAAAACTTTGGCCGCCTTCAGGCCTACCAAATAACTCCCACTGAACAACAACTGACTGGCGTTGATGCCTGCAGTCATGGTCTGGCTGGTGCCGAATTGAAATTCATTGTAAGGGTCCTGGGCCGACTGGTTGAGTGAGACGCCCGTTGCCGCGGACACCCCTCCTAAGAACTCAACGAAATCGGGATCAAACGCAAAAGCCTCGGGCGAAGCCACCTGTGTTGGGATGTCCAAGAATTGATTGAAATCGAAAGACCCGTTGACTTGAGGAAGGCCCGTGGCCAGCAGCTCTTTCACGTCCCGTTTGGCGACTTCCACGTCAATGCGGGCGCGTTGCATGTCGTAGGCATGCTTCACTCCCAATGCTTGGGCTTGCTCCATGCTCAAGGACAGCTGAGCGCTCGTGCCCAATGCCGTCCCCAACATCAGGGACATGCCGAGTGCTCCTTGTAGGAAGGTTTGTTTCATCATGAGGTCGTCAGTCGATGGGTTTCGAGGTAAGCCACACCCTCCGCGCTCGCGATGCCGCGGATGTGGTACGTGAAAAGCGCTTTGAAGTGGTCGGCAAGCGGTCGGGACAGCGTTCCGTTTTCCGCCTGATGCACCATGTCTTCCACCAAGGCCAAATGCAAGTCGGCGACCGCATCCACGTCCAAGTCGGAACGATACAGGCCTTGCTCCATGCCGCGCGCCACGTTGTGGGTCACCACGCGACGCACCATGTTGCACCGCCTCGCGTGCGTTGCTTCAAACACCCGGGGGTAATACTTCTTCAAATCAAACAGCACGGTGGAGTTGATGGACGACAACATTTTGTGCTTTTTCTCCATTTCCCTCAGGGCCAAATCGATGGCGTTGCCTTCACCACCCATTGTCTCCTCCATTTCCGCCTCAAGGCCATCCAAATGCCAGTGCAGCGCTTTCGACACGAGGTCCCTTTTGTCCTGGAAATGCTTGTACAGCGTTTTCTTGCTGCACGCCAAATGCTCCGCCAAGTCGTCCATGCTCAGGGACTTGATGCCAAACCGCCCAAACAACTGGGCGCACCGTTTGCGCAATTCCAGCCCTCGGGAATCGTCAGTGGTTTGAGGCGCTGCGGCCCCGGATGGCAAGGAGGTGTCGTGCGACATGCGGCCGCAAAACTACAACGTGATGCGCGCACAGGAAACGAAAAAATTGCAAAACGTTTCCTCGGTTTCCCTCTCAGGTCAAGACAACGCGTCTGCGATGAGGTCGTCGTCCGCGTGGTTGGCGCGGGTCACCTTCAGGCGAGGTTCCATGTCCATGGCGCGGTCGATGGCCCATTGGGCTCCTTCGTTTCTGGCCCAGCTCCGGCGCGCGATGCCGTTGTTGACATCCCAGTGCAGCATGGAACGCAGGCGGCGCTCGCTGTCTTCGCTTCCGTCGATGAGCATGCCAAACCCACCGTTCATCACCTCGCCCCATCCGACGCCGCCGCCGTTGTGGAGGCTGATCCACGTCGCGCCCCGGAAGCCGTCGCCGACGAAGTTTTGGACGGCCATGTCCGCGGTGAATGCGGAGCCGTCGTAGATGTTGGACGTCTCGCGGTACGGGCTGTCTGTCCCGCTCACGTCGTGGTGGTCGCGCCCAAGCACAACCGGTCCCTTGAGGCGGCCGTCCTTGATGGCGTCGTTGAACGCCGAAGCGATTTCCGCGCGGCCCTGGGCGTCGGCGTACAAGATGCGCGCTTGCGACCCCACCACGAGTTTGTTGGCCTTGGCTTCCCGGATCCAACGGACGTTGTCTTGCATTTGCTGCTGGATGTCGGCGGGCGCCTCGGCCATCAAACGCTCGAGCACTTCGGCCGCAAGGTTGTCGGTGACGTCAAGGTCGGCTGGGTCGCCGCTGCAACACACCCAACGGAACGGACCAAATCCATAATCAAAACACATGGGTCCCATGATGTCCTGGACGTATGAGGGGTACTTGAAGCCCTCTCCTTCGGCATCCATGATGTCTGCGCCTGCGCGGCTTGCCTCGAGCAAAAAGGCGTTGCCGTAATCAAAAAAGTAGGTGCCGCGCGCCGTGTGCTTGTTGACCGCATCCGCGTGGCGCTTGAGTGAAGCTTTGACCAAGGTTTTGAAGTGCTCAGGGTCTTCAGCCATCATGGAATTCGCCGACTCAAAGTCGAGGCCCACGGGGTAGTATCCGCCCGCCCAGGGGTTGTGGAGCGAGGTTTGGTCTGAGCCCATGTCCACGAGGATGTTCTCCTCGTCGAACTTTTCCCAAACCTCCACGACGTTGCCGAGGTACGCGAACGACTCCGCGCGCTTGGCCGCCACCGCCTCCTTGACACGGGCCGAAAGCTCGTCGAGGTCTGTGACCACGTGGTCGACCCAACCCTGCTCGTGTCGCTTGTAGGCCGCCGCGGGATTGACTTCGGCCGTGACAGAAACGCAGCCCGCGATGTTCGCCGCCTTGGGTTGCGCGCCACTCATGCCGCCAAGGCCGGCGGTGACAAAGAGCTTGCCCGCAAGCCCGTCCGTGGTGTCGGTGACGCCGCGCTTGCGGTCGATCATCCGGCCGGCGTTCAGGACGGTGATGGTGGTGCCGTGCACAATGCCTTGCGGGCCGATGTACATGTACGAGCCCGCCGTCATTTGGCCGTATTGGCTGACGCCCAGGGCGTTCATGCGCTCCCAATCGTCGGGCTGGCTGTAGTTGGGAATGACCATGCCGTTGGTGACCACCACGCGGGGTGCCTCCTTGTGGGAAGGAAACAGTCCCATGGGGTGGCCGGAGTACATGACCAGGGTTTGGTCTTCCTCCATCTCGCTCAAATACTTCATCGCGAGACGGTACTGGGCCCAGTTTTGGAAAACCGCGCCGTTGCCGCCGTACGTGATCAACTCCTCGGGGTGTTGCGCCACGGCGGGGTCCAAATTGTTTTGAATCATGAGCATCACCGAGGCCGCTTGGCGGCACTTCGCAGGGTACCACTCGATGGGGTAGGCCTTCATGATGTGCCTCGGACGCAACCGGTACATGTAGATGCGGCCGTAAGTCCGCAACTCCTCGGCAAATTCAGGCGCGAGCACCGCATGTTGTTCCTTGGGGAAATACCGGAGGGCATTGCGCAACGCGAGAGCCTTCTCCTTGTCCGTCAAAATGTCCTTGCGAACCGGCGCGTGGCTCCACTCAGGGTTGCGCTGAACGGCCAGCGGCAACGTGGTGGGAAGCCCTTCGCAGATCGCAGCTTGCAGATCCGAGGCTCGGAAGTCGGGGGGTTGAAGGTCAGCGGCAGTCATGGCGTGTTCTTTTTCTTCGTGAAACGGCCAGTTCGTTTGTCAAATCCATAGGGGCAGTGTTTGCACCCACTTTGACAACAATGGCCGCGCTTCAAATGGTATGCCTCTGTGAAGACGATGAAACCTTCCGGCGTCTTGTAAAAGTCTTCGGGCTCAAGCTCCTTGGGCATGTCCCAAAAGTACCGCCAACTCCGCCTGAATGTTCTGTTGCTTGTCCTCGGCGTACCACTTGTGCACCTCTTGGCTGTATGTGTGGGCTATCGCGGGGTCTGATTTGATGCGCTTCACAAGCGCCATGGCCTCCTTTGGGCGGGGTCCCCATGTGCCCAAAACCTGCAGTTCCTCGTCGAGCAACACCGTCTTGGGAATGGCCCGGCCTCCGTTGGTCAAAAACAAATCCATGACCTCCACGTGTTCGTCTCGCATCAACACGCGCACTTCCAGCTTCCCCTCTGAAGCCTGCACCAAAGCCTCGTGCACCGGAAGAATTTGGGCGCCGTCGCCACACCAAAATTCGTTCAAGACCAACATCTTGGTGCCCGCCTTCACCCCGCGCACTGCTTCCAGCAATGCCGGGCTCAACCCGTGCTTGGCGAGTGTCCTTCGGATGCGCTTGATGCGCTGCCGATTGATCGGGATGTACTTGTCGTGCGGCGCCGCTTCTTCGTCGGGGTTGGGCGTCGCCTCGCGGAGGCCATCGAGGTGCGCGGTGACGCCATGGGCGACCTCCCAACCTCGGCGAATCAAAGCTGCTGCGCGGGGGGAAGTGTGGTCGTCCATGGAGACCAAAAGTAACGCCGTCTCCAGTCCCACAAATGCCTAACTTTGTCGCCGGTCATGAGCGACTTTCTCCAGCACGAGTGCGGCATCGCCATGCTGCGCCTCAAGAAGCCTCTTCAACACTACGTTGACAAGTACGGCACGCCGTTTTACGGCTTGAACAAAATGTACTTGCTCATGGAGAAGCAACACAACCGCGGGCAAGACGGGGCAGGGCTGGCCAACATCAAGCTGGACGTCAACCCCGGAAAGCGGTACATCTCCCGAATGCGTTCTGTGGACGGCCGCCCCATCCAAGACCTCTTCCAGAAAATCATGTGGCGTTTCCAGGACCTCTCTTCCGAGGATCTGCGCGACGCCATGGCCTTGCAAAACGACCACGCCTTCACTGGCGAACTCTTCCTGGGGCACTTGCGCTATGGAACGTTTGGCAAAAACGACATTGAAAATTGCCACCCCTTTCTGCGCCAAAACAACTGGCGCACCCGCAACCTTGTGGTCGCCGGCAACTTCAACCTCACCAACGTCGACGAGCTTTTTGATGTGTTGGTCAAAGTTGGCCAGCACCCCAAGCAGAAGTCCGACACGGTGACCGTCCTTGAAAAGATTGGACACTTCCTGGATGAAGAAAACCAAACCCGGTTCGAGGCGTTGAAAGCCACCGGCCTGGACAACCAAAGCATCTCAGAGCGGATTGCCGACACGCTCGACATGGGCGAAGTGCTGCGCCGGGCTTCGGTCGATTTTGACGGGGGGTACGTGATGTGCGGCATGGCCGGTCACGGCGATGCCTTCGTGATGCGCGACCCCAATGGGATCCGTCCGGCGTTTTGGTACGAAGACGAGGATGTGGTGGTCGCGGACTCGGAGCGGCCCGTCATCCAAACCGCCTTCAACGTCTCCGCCGACAATGTGCAGGAGGTTCCGCCAGGCTCCGCCCTTCTCATCAAACGAAGCGGGCGCACCAGCGTGGAGGAAATTCGGCCGATGGGGGAACGCAAGGCGTGCAGCTTTGAACGCATTTACTTCTCTCGCGGCAACGACGCCGACATTTACCACGAACGAAAAGCCCTTGGACGCGCCATTGTGCCCAAGGTCCTCGAAGCCGTGGAGCACGACTTGGACCACACGGTCACGAGTTTCATTCCCAACACGGCAGAGTCTTCGTTCTATGGGTTGGTCCAAGGACTGGAGGAGCATCTGAACACGAGCAAAATTTCACGCATCAAGGGTTTGGGCAACAACCCCAGCCATGCGGACATCGAGGAGATCCTCAACGAGAAGCCCCGCGTCGAGAAAATCGCCATCAAGGACGCCAAACTCCGGACCTTCATCACCGAAGACAGCTCGCGGGACGACCTCGTCGCCCACGTGTACGACATCACCTACGGAACCCTCGCGCGCGGAGTGGACAACCTTGTGGTCATCGACGACAGCATCGTTCGTGGCACCACTCTGAAGAAGAGCATTCTGCACATCTTGGATCGCCTCGGCCCGAAGCGCATCGTGGTGGCGTCAAGCGCGCCTCAAATTCGCTACCCCGACTGCTATGGCATCGACATGGCGCGCATGGGGGACTTCATTGCATTCCAAGCAGCCGTGTCCTTGCTCAAGGAACGCGGCATGGACGACGTGTTGGACGAGACGTACAAAGCGTGCAAACACCAACTCACGCTGCCGTTGGCAGACAGCGAAAACATGGTTAAGGCGATCTACGAGCCTTTCACCGACGCGGAAATCAGCGAACGGATCAGCACATTGCTCACACCACCCGACATGAAGGCGGAAGTCAACATCATCTTCCAAAGCATCGAAGGATTGCATCACGCCTGTCCCAACCACCTTGGGGACTGGTACTTCACGGGAGACTTTCCCACCCCAGGAGGGCGGCGTGTGGTCAACAAGGCGTTCGTCTACTTCATGGAGGGCAACGACGCACGGGCCTACTGAGTCGCTTCTCGCCTCAATGAACAACCAGCACACGTCGGGTGACAGACGTGCCCTCAATGTGCAGAAAGTGCAGGCCAACAGGCCAATCTGACACATCCCAAGCTTCAAGGTCCGATTGCAGTTGGCTGCGACGCAGCGTGCGGCCTTGCACGTCCATCACACGCACCCAGGAGCCTGCAGGGCCTGATATGTTCAGGGTGTGCGACGCCGGCGATGGAAAAGCGTTGAACGCGACATCGTTGGGCAAGATGAAACCTGTCGTGGCAGCCACCAAAAACTCCGCGCCTTCAAACACGACCACGCTGTCGACGCCTGTGATTTGGGTGTAAGTGTAGGTTTGGGCCACAGGCAGCGGCATGTCTTGGGTCCAATACTGGAAACCTTCGGTCAGCAAGGTGGACGCGCTCGTTGCGTTGCTGTCGGTGGTCAGCGTGCGCGTCGCCACCCGCAATGTGTTGTTAAAGGACAAGTCGCTGGGCAATTGCAATGTGCCAAACTCCATCCCTTCTTGGTTGATGCTGAAGTCGCGGGAGTTGACCATGCCTCCATTGGTGAACTCGAAAGCCAGTTGATCTTCATGGACGTCGCCTGCAGCAAACGGATAAGGGAGGTATTTCACGGCTTCCGGATGCACCACTTCGGTGCCTGACGCACCATCGACACCGCCCCAAAACCCGAAGCAATCCGAGTTGTACTCATAAAACGACAGGTTCAATCCACCCGTTTGGGCTGGGACCTGTTGTGC
>Ga0163109_10004774_pt1 | contig 10250 bp, 6 predicted proteins | sample CRUFie1St13metaG_FD_108704 | JGI IMG/M metagenome (GOLD analysis project Ga0163109, IMG submission 108704) | Marine microbial communities from the Costa Rica Dome - CRUD Field 142mm St13 metaG | ecosystem: Environmental > Aquatic > Marine > Oceanic > Photic zone | place: Costa Rica: the Eastern... | reverse complement strand
GAGACAACCCGTGTGCAGTTTAAGAAAATCGATAAGTCAACCATCACAGATTATTTCTCTCATGTTGATCCATTGGACAAGGCTGGTGCGTACGCTATTCAAACTTTTCCAGACCTTATTATTGAAGGATTTGAAGGATCATATTCAAATGTGGTTGGTTTACCGATAGAAATGTTAGAAAAAGTATTATCGACGATAATTTAAATTTATCCTTTAGACATGGACAGAGCTTTCGAATTTCCACTTTTGTGAAAAAATAAGAAGAATCATTATCATGAAGACATCTCTGTTATACTTAATTTTTTTTAATATTTTTTTCTTGTGTGGTTGTTTCTCTGCTTCGCTTAATCTTGAGTCAAAGAGCAAAGTAGATGAAGTAAGTGCTGGTGGAAGGTTGCACCACCTAGTCTTGTTGTGGCTAAAAGATCGAGGTGATCAGAGGGATCGAGGAAAGATTATCGAATTAACCAGAACTTTTAGGGATATTCCTGGAGTTTTAAACGCACAGGCAGGCCAAGTAATCATGAGTGATCGGGAAATTGTGGATGATAGTTTTGATGTGGGAATCCTTATCGTAACAAAGAATCAAGAGGATCTTCAAAAGTATTTGGATCATCCAGTTCATCAAAAAGCAAAGAAGGAGGTGCTTTTGCCTTTAGTGGAAAGAATTTTGGTCTACGACTTTATGGATTAGACTTAAGACTTAATATAAAAAGTGTTTGGTTAACTCTCCGGAGTCCAGCCAAGCACGATATCAAATTTGGCCGCAACTTCGCCTGTCTTTGTTCCATTCACTTTATTAAAAGGAATGATTAGGGATTCACGAGCCTTTCGGTCTTTTACCCTTTTTAAGATGAAGTCATTTTGGTTGCGAGGTTCTCTCTTGATGTAGCATTGAGTAGTAAATTTCTTTCGTCCTTTAGCGGAAACTGCCATGTGAATGTGAGGAGTCCGTCCGGAATAGGGGCTTGGCTTGAGAGTGCGGAAAAAATAGTTGCCTTTCGAATCAGTCAGAAATCGACCGTATCCCTGAAAATTACTATCAAGCTTATCCCTTGAGCCTCCATGTGTGTGTAAATACACCCCGTTATTGTCAACTTGCCAAATTTCCACAAGCGAATTTCGGACGGGGTTGCCTTTGATATATGTTACTTTTCCGTGGAGGACTGCGACGGTTCCTACCGCCGGAGTTAGTGAATCATTAAGGATAATCAGGTCATTGTCGGTATCGAGAGGCATTTTATCGGGATAAAAGGGACCCTCGGTTTGATGTGGAGTAAGGGACAAAGATTCGGCCATCAGTCCAGGAACGCAAAACAAAGATGATGCAGATAAGGAGTTTTTAATGAAAGCTCGACGATTGTTTCCTGTAAATAACATAGGCAAAGCCTATTTAGATTTTAACTAAGAAAAAAGAAGAAAATATCTACAACTTGGTTGTAAAGCTATGCACATACTCGGTTTCTTCCTGACGATTTCGCTTCAAGAAGTTTTTTATCGGCTCGTTCTATCGCATCGTGTCCGTCATTGTCTCCTTCTGAGACAAGAGAAATGCCCACACTTATAGTAACTTTTACTCTGGTACCATCTGAAATTATCGGTATGGCCTCGGTTTTTTGCCTTAATCTTTCTGCAACTTTGTTCGCTTGTGCCAAGTTTGTGTAGGGTAAAAGAATACAAAACTCTTCTCCTCCCAAACGGGCAATAATATCGTGAGTTCTAAGGTTGTCTTTGCATCGTTCAGTAACCTCAATTAAGACCCGATCCCCCATATTGTGGCCATGCTTGTCATTTATTTTTTTGAAATGATCAAGATCGATCATGATAAGAGCGTATTCTTTCTGGCTTCTTTTAAACCTGGAAAATTCCTGAGAAATAATTTCATTGAACGCTCTTCGATTTGCAGCGGTTGTCAGTGGGTCCGTACGACATAGAACCTGCAAATCCTGCTCGAGTTTTTTGTAATCGGTGATGTCTCGTTGTATGGCAGCAAAGTGAGTGATATCACCATTTTTATTAGGTAACGGCAAAATACTTACATCTACCCAATATTCATTTCCTTTTTTCGAGAAATTACGGAGAGTAACCCGAACGGGTTCTTTTTTCTCTAAAGCAACCCGAATTTTTGTGAGCTCATCACGGTTAGTACCCTCTTTCTGGAGTATTCTTGGAGTTTTTCCAATAACTTCATCCGCCTCATAACCAGTAACTTTCGTAAAAGCTTCATTGACATATACGATTTCAGGCCCGGGCTCATCTAAGGGATGTATTTTGGTTACAATCACAACATCTTTCGCATGCTGTACAATTGATGAGAAATCAAAATTTATGTCACTCATTTTGAGGATTGAAATAAGTGTTTTTAATGAATGGGCTAGATTTGTTCTTTAAGTTACAAGAAAAAAGAAAAAAACTTTTCAGGGCAAGCAATTTTAATAATAAAATACCCCTGTTTTAGTGCTGAATTTAAGAGACTAGCTGCTTAGTTGATCAGCATTTCCTTGGCTGATTTTCCTTGAGGAATCATTGGCAATACATGTTCAGTGTAGGGAACAATTACTTCCAACAGATACGGTTCATCCGTATCCAGCATTTCACGGATGGCCTCACGCAATTCCTCACGCTTTGATACCCTGCGAGCTTTCACACCAAATCCTTCGCACATCTTAATATAGTCAGGATAAATGGCATCGAGATTTTCGGGGCCTCCGATATTTTCAGGATCACAAAGTATAGTGTGTCCGCGTACCGATTCATAAAAACGGTCTTCCCATTGTACAACCATACCAAGGTGCTGGTTGTTTAAAAGAAGACACTTTGCATTAATTTTTTCAATCTTTGCTGTGGCAAGCTCCTGAACATTCATTATGAAAGAGCCATCACCATCAATATCGATGACTTCTTTGTCAGGGCGAGCGACTTTAGCTCCAACGGCGGCGGGATAGCCAAACCCCATTGTACCAAGTCCAAGCGATGAAATATAAGTTCTTGGTTCCTTAAACCTGTAGTACTGGGCAGCCCACATTTGATGCTGTCCTACTCCGGTTGTAATTATGGCATCACCATTGGATTCCTGGTAAAGAACATCAACTGCTTCCTGAGAAGTAATGTGCTCTCCCTTAGCGTATTTGAAAGGATGTTCATCTTTCCATCCCTTTAGAGTGCCCATCCATTCAGAAAGATCAGGTTTATCGAATTTTCCCTCACGGATAAGTTCGCTCAATCTTTTGAGTGCGTACTTTATGTCAGTTCGAATAGGGAAGTGGGCGTGAACATTCTTATTATGTTCAGACTTATCTACATCGAAATGAATAACATAGGCTTCCTGTGCATACTTATCAACCTTACCCGTAATACGGTCATCAAAACGTGCACCGGCACAAAGTAAAAGGTCGCTTTCACAAACCGCCCAGTTTCCTGCGACTGTTCCATGCATTCCATACCAGTAAAGCGATTGTTCATGGTCAGGGTCGAATACACCCAGCCCCATCAAAGTATGAGTTACGGGTAACCCTGATAATTCGGCGAATTCTTTGAGTTCATCATGAGCATTTGCGGAGATGATACCACCACCCGTGTATAAAACAGGTTTTTTGGCTTTCGAAATCAGGTTAAGAACCTCTATTAATTGATCGTCGGTGGCCCGAGGGTCATCCAGTTTGTAACCATCCAAATCATCAACATTTGCCGGAAAAAAAGGTTCGAAAACTTTTTGCTGAACATCTTTGGGAATGTCTATAACAACAGGTCCTGGCCGTCCGCTCTCAGCCAAATAGAAAGCTTCCTTTACAACTTTGGGGAGATCCTCAGCAGTTAGGACAAGATAGCTGTGTTTAACAATTGGGAGCGTCATCCCAAAAAAGTCAGTTTCTTGAAAAGCCGCTTTTCCGATGAACTCCTGGTACACTTGACCTGTGATGGCAACCAAGGGAATGCTATCCATGAAAGCGTCAGCAATGCAGGTTACAAGGTTAGTTGCTCCCGGGCCTGATGTAGCCATACAAACACCAGCCTTGCCGGTAGCTCTTGCATAACCATGTGCCATAAATCCTCCACCTTGTTCCTGTCGGGGCAGTATGGTTCGAATTTTCTCGGAACGGGTTAAAGATTGATGCAACTCCATGGATGCACCACCTGGGTATGCGAATACCACATCCACACCTTCACGCTCTAGTGCCGCAACAAGGACATCGGCTCCTTTCATGGCGGGCCCATGCTCGCCTTGACCTTCGGGGTCAGGTTGACTAATGGATTGTGTATTCATAGCAAAAATTTGTTAAAAGTTATTAACATGTCAAAGTGCACCCTATTTTTCAAGGTGAAACAAAGGCAGAAGAAGGAAGGTATTTTCTGATAAGATCTAAATTAGATCCCGTAAGTCCGAAACTGATAGATTAAGGTTGGCCATTTCAGATTCCTCGAAGACTTGTTCAAGTAATTTTCTCTTACTGTGCTGCAGTTGAAGTACCTTTTCTTCAACTGTATTAGAAGCGATTAGCTTGTAAATGGTGACTGTCTTCTCCTGTCCAATACGGTGAGCACGGTCTGTAGCTTGTGATTCAACTGCCGGGTTCCACCATGGATCATAATGGAGCACTACATCAGCTCCAGTGAGATTGAGTCCTGTTCCTCCAGCTTTGAGGGAAATCAAAAAGACTGAGATGGATTCGTCTTCCTGAAATCTGTCCACCTGGGCCATTCTGTCGTTGGATGATCCATCGAGGTAGCAATAGGGTAATGAAGATGCTTCAAGATCGGTCTTCAACAGTTGCAGTACCTTGACAAACTGTGAAAAAACAAGCATTCGATGCCCGCCTTCGAGGCAATTGTATAAAAGCTCTCGAAAGGCTCGGAGTTTGGAAGAATCTTCAGCTTCGACATTTTCATTTATTAGACGGGGGTCACAGCATGTTTGGCGAAGTCGGAGCAGTTGAGTAAGTGTTTTCATTCTCATAGCACCTTCCGAGGCTCCCGATTCCTCTAATTTATCAAGTTCTGATTCCGATGATATCCTAACTTCCTGATATATTTTCTTCTGTTCTTCTGAGAGCTGAACATGAAGAATTTGTTCAATCTTCTCTGGAAGTTCCGGGGCAACATCCAATTTTTTTCTCCGCAATAAATAAGGTGCAGCCTCTTTTAGAATTCTTTGTTCGTGCCAAATTCTCTCTTCTCCCCGAGAACTTGATGGTATTTCTGGACAGGATCCTGGTAGGAGAAATTCGAGAAGGGAAATGAGATCATATACATTATTCTCAATCGGCGTGCCAGTTAGTAAGATACGTCCCTCTGAGGTTAGGGCAGATATTGCCTGGGCATTCTGAGTTTTTCGGTTCTTAAGATACTGGGCTTCGTCTCCAATAACGCAAAGGAGAGCTAAGTTTTCAAAGATTTCCTTATCTCTTATCAGCGTGCCGTAGGAAGTAATGATCAAGTCATAACCTGTTAGACTGGTGGGCACCGATGTTCTGGTGCTTCCATGATGTACTAAAACATGAAATTCAGGACAAAAACGTATCGTTTCCCTACGCCAGTTTTCAATTAAGGAAGCCGGACAAACTACAAGCGAAGGCAAGGCCAACCCATTTTCTTTTTTTAAGCTAGAGAGGAAGGCGAGAGCTTGGAGTGTTTTCCCTAAACCCATTTCATCGGCAAGTATACCTCCCAATTGATTTCGGAAAAGATGCAGTAACCAGGCAACCCCTGTACGCTGATAAGGTCTTAGTAACTTATCGAGATTTTCAGTTAGGGTAGGGGGACTTAATGAACTCAAGTCTTTAAGTGCACAGCTCCTTTTTTTCCATTCCTTGGGAGGTTTGAAAAGTGGGTCAGCAGATAGTATAATTTCTTCAATTGAGGTGACTTTGTATTTTTCAATCGTATATGAAAATTGGGATAGCAAAGGAGTGTCTAAATCCCCGGTAATTCGTTTCTGTAATTGTGTCGCTTTTTCTTTGAGTTCTTTGGTGAGCAGATAAACTTTATTAGTCTTGCGGACATGATTTTTTCCAGTGGCCAAAGCATGTTCGATTTCTTCCTGGGGGATTGTTCCTGCTTTGAATTCGACCTTTAAGGTGGTTCCGTCGGTTGATTCCGAGGCTTTTACACTCAACCTTGCTTTGGTTATTTCCTTGGTATGTTTTCTGAAGTTATCAGTGAATTGTGCATCGAAATCCAATTCCAAGTCTTCCTGATGGGACGCTAGGAAATCCAGAACCTTTGTAGAGTCGCGTAACCACCACCAGTGACGGTGTGAACGATCCCTAAGGAAATTCCATTCGCGAAGTAAACTAAGTACTTCTCGATATCCAGGGTGTTCGGCTGAAGGAAGTATAATGCGAAGGTAATCGGTCGAGCCTTCCACTTCGATGGGCGGACCAACATAATTAGGCTCATCAACAGGAATCTTTTTATTTTCTTTATCTTTTTGAGTCTTTTCTTGCCTAACAGGCAGTGGGCGATTTCCAGTTTTTTGAGGCAGGTACTCACTCACTCCAACTAGATTGCCATCGCTCCATCCAATTGCCTCTTCAGGCTGATTTGCCGCGTAAAAGCAGGGTATTCCATCCAAAATTTTGACTAACTCATTAGTTTGCGAAAGGTCTAGTTGAAGAAAAGAAGATAGTTTACCATTACACCACTGAGAGAGGGCGAAGAGAGCACCTCTCTCCGCATTAGGTAAGTTACCGAGAAGTGAAATGTCTACTTGTTCGGGGGGTATACGAGTACCATTTGAATCTTCCAATTCAATTTTAGCTGGAACTGAATCTCTTTGAGCACAACCGGCCATGGTTGGCGGTAGCAGAATGCGCAATTTCACTTAATATTTAGGAAATCGAGATGCTTTCCAGTGCTTGTTCGATTTCCTGACCAGCGGGGGCACCTCCCATGGCAAAGTCAGGTTTGCCGCCTCCTTTCCCGCCAAGTTTTTCCGCAAGCTCACTCAAAATCTTGCCAGCCGCATATCCTGCATCTACCACTTCCTGTGAACATATACATATCATTCCGCACTTGCCTTCATTTTCGCTTGCAAGGAGAACAATTGATGGAGCACATCTTTTATTGATTTGGGCTGCGAGTGGTCGTAATTCATTTGCTGAAACATTTTTAATGCAGGCTTTAACCAGACGGAAATCTCCGATTTTGACAGCACTGTTAATAAGTTCATCTGCCATACCTGCGTGATTTTTCTGCGTGAAGGAATGAAGTTTTTTCTCCAAATCTTTGTTTTTTTTCTGAATCTGAGAAATTCGTGAACTTATATCCTCTGGTTTGCAGGCAAGATCCTGTACCAATTGATCAATAACTGATATCCGCTGGTTGATCCAGGAGAATGCTGCATCGCCGGCTACTGCCTCGATTCTTCGATTGCCTGCTGATATGGCAGATTCACCGGTTATGCGAATAGATCCTATTTCGCCCGCGCTCGATACATGGGTGCCTCCGCAAAGTTCCTGACTCCAACCACCTACATTAACTACCCTTACTTTTTCTCCGTACTTTTCACCAAAAAAAGCGACTACCTCCTCAGGTTTTTCAGAAAAAGGAATCTCATATGATTCCACCTCTTCATTAAGGAGCAGTTTGGCATTTGCAATGGTTTCGATTTCTTTCAGTTGAGCTTCAGAAACTGCTTCATAATGAGAGAAATCAAAGCGTAATCGGTTTTCTTCAACCAATGATCCAGCTTGTTTGACATGATCTCCAAGGACTTCTCGCAGGGCCCAGTGCAATATATGAGTTGCCGTGTGATGACACTGAATATTTTGACGCAGTCGGGAATTTACTGAGAGAATTGCTTTCCCGGAGAATTCTTTCAATGAGCCAGGCTCTTTAATCTTATGAAGAAATCGACCGCTCCCATCTTTTATAACATCGGTAATAATTATGCTTTGGTCATTAATGAACACTGTTCCTTCGTCTCCCCGTTGCCCTCCCATTTCCGCGTAAAATGGAGATTTATCAAATACAAGATAATTTTCTTTATCAAGAGAGATACATTCTTGGAAGTTGCTTTCAAAGTTAGATAAATTTGTCTTATCATATCCAACAAATTGTGTTGCTTGTTCAGAATCAGAAGAGGCATTCACAAGAATATCTACAGATTTATGAGCTTCCCGTGCTCTTTTCTTTTGTGTTTCCATCTCAGTCTCAAACCCTGCAATGTCGATTGTTAGTCCATTTTCTCTTCCCATTAGCTGTGTTAAATCGAATGGAAAACCATAGGTGTCATAGAGTTTGAAAGCAAATGTTCCGGGAATCTGTGCCCCGTCTTTCAACCCTTTAATTTCCCTGTTAAACAAATCGATTCCACGATCAAGTGTTTTGTTGAAGGATGTCTCCTCTGATTGGAGAGTTTTGCAGATTAAATCTTTTCTCTTTTCGAGTTCAGGAAAGATGGAACCAAGTTGATCTATCAAGACAGGGGCTAATTTGTGAAAAAATGGATCATCGAATCCTAAATTCCTTCCATATCGAACCCCTCTTCTTAAAATTCTTCGAAGGACATAGTTGCGATCGGTGTTCCCTGGAAGAATTCCGTCAGCAATTGAAAAGCAAAGGGCTCGAAGATGATCGCCAATTACTCTGAATGCAATGTCGGTCTCTTCCTGGTCACTGCTGGGCTTACCATTAGAAGGTAGGGTCGATTGATAACTTTTACCTGATAACTCTTCAATTTTATCGAAGATAGGAGAAAACACATCGGTATCGTAATTAGAAGTAGGGTTTGAGAAATCGGTAAAACCCTTGGTTGACTGCAAGACAGCCGCGACCCTCTCAAAGCCCATGCCTGTGTCTACATGTTTTGCGGAAAGAGGAGTGAAGTTTCCCTGCCTATCAGCGTTGAATTGGATGAAAACAAGATTCCATATTTCAATACATAAATGGGAATCGGCGTTTACCAATGAACCTTTACTGTCTCCATAAGGGGTTAAGTCAAGGTGTAATTCACTGCAAGGCCCACATGGTCCCGTTTCTCCCATCATCCAGAAATTATCTTTTTTTCCTCCTGTCACTACATGAACGGCGGGGTCGAGACCTGCAGAAGTAAAGATCATAGACCAAGCATCATGAGCTTCCTTATCAAATTCAGCTGGGTCGTTCTGCTCGGGTTGATAGACAGTGGCGTAAAGCCTGGATGGTGGGAATCCCCAGACATTTACCAGGAGTTCCCATGCCCATTCGATTGCTTCTTCTTTAAAGTAGTCACCGAAAGACCAATTTCCCAACATTTCAAAGAATGTGTGATGGTAGGTATCAAAGCCAACATCCTCTAAATCATTATGCTTACCTCCTGCCCGAATGCACTTTTGGGTATCGGTTGCCCTAGAAAATGGCGATTTTTGGTGTCCAAGGAAGTAGGGCACAAATTGATTCATGCCGGCATTGGTAAAAAGTAGGTTGGGTGATTCGGGCAATAGCGAAGCAGAGGGAACTAACTCGTGCTTCTTTTTTTGGAAAAAGTCTAAAAATGACTCACGGATTTCCGAAGATTTCATCAAGCTATATTTTTTAAGAGGGGAGCCTTTCAATAATTGCGTCACCCATCTCAATGGTTCCTATTGACTCTGAACCAATGGCAATGTCTCCGGAACGATATCCGTCCCTAATGGTTTGTTTTACTGCATTTTCTATAGCAAATGCTTCCTCTTCCATACCAAAACTATACCTTAGCATAAGGGCAGAACTAAGAACCTGAGCACATGGATTTGCTAGGTTTTTGCCTTCAATGTCAGGTGCTGTACCACCTGCGGGCTCATAGAGACCAAAAGGGAGTCCCAAGCGATTTACTCCAGTCCCGAGACTTGCGGAAGCCAACATGCCTAGCGAACCACAGATTACCGCCAATTCATCAGATAATATGTCACCAAACATGTTTTCTGTAACAATCACATCAAATTGATTCGGGTCACGAACTAACTGCATAGCGGCATTATCCACATACATGTGACTAAGCTCAATCGACGAATCCATTCTCTCAACACATTCGGTAACGACTTTTCTCCAAAGTACTGATGTTTCTAGTACATTTGCTTTATCTACCGAGCAGATTTTCTTGTTTCTGAGAGAGGCAGCCTTTACTGCGATCTCAGTTATCCTTTCGATCTCGCTGGTTTTGTAAATCATGGTATCCAGTGCCAGTTCCTCACCATTTTCAATCGATTCTGTACTCTTGGGTTGACCAAAGTAAATTCCTCCGGTCAGTTCTCTGACGCAAAGAACATCAATCCCATTTGAAACAGAAGAAG
>Ga0163109_10004772_pt1 | contig 10250 bp, 16 predicted proteins | sample CRUFie1St13metaG_FD_108704 | JGI IMG/M metagenome (GOLD analysis project Ga0163109, IMG submission 108704) | Marine microbial communities from the Costa Rica Dome - CRUD Field 142mm St13 metaG | ecosystem: Environmental > Aquatic > Marine > Oceanic > Photic zone | place: Costa Rica: the Eastern... | reverse complement strand
TTAATTGGGATCGGCTTACCGTCTTTTGATGTAATCTGAGGCGTTGGGCTTACTACCATTTGTACTTATATTTTTTCTCTAAAAAGAAGCCTATAAAGGCCAAATTTTAAATCCAAAATTTGTATTGCTTTTTTAATAGTTCGTGCTTTTTATTTTGCTTCAACATATTGTAGGCGTATTCTGTGTCATTTCTAAATTCTGTTTTAGCATAAGACCAAAGAGGGTCTTTGTCCTTGTATTCTTTTTCTGTATTCCATATTCTTTTTAAAAATTCTATTATCATTATTACTTTCTTTTGTTTACCCATTCTAATTCTTCTGTTGTATAAGGCCACATTGCCTTTCTCCTTTGCGATGTTATGATATTTTTGGCATCTCTGCCAAAGATATTTATATACAATATAATAGATTTTACATAAAAATCAAGCTATTTCAGAAAAATGCTGATATGCAAAAAACACATATTAAAAAGTATTTGATATGCGTTTATTTTACAACTTCAATACTCATTGATCGACACGAACCTTCAACTTGCTTTATTGCTTGTTCTACTGTAAAAGCATTCATATCTACCATTTTCTTTTCAGCTATTTCTTTTACTTGAGCTTTGGTAATTCGTTTTATTACTGAACGACCAGGGGTTCTTCCACCCTTTTTTAAACCAACGGCTTTAAGTATGAAATAAGAAACAGGAGGTTGTTTTAGCTCAAAGTCAAAAGACTTGTCCTTGTATACCTTAATAGTAACTGGTATTGGACCTTCAAGGGATTTTGTCTTATCATTAAACTTCTTACAGAAGTCCATGATATTCACACCTCTTTGTCCTAGAGCTGGTCCTACCGGTGGGGCAGGTTTGGCTTGTCCGGCTTGAATTTGTAACTTAATTAAGCCAACAACTTCTTTTGCCATAAGTCTCCTTTTTATTGTGCTGGTGTATTATCAGCAGTTGCTTCACTAGATGCTTCTGCAGACGCTTCACCAGGTGTTTCTAATAACTTTAATCCAGTAGCAACCGGTTTGCCATTATGCTCTTTAATTTCATACTCAAGAGCTTGACCTTGGTCTACTTTTGTAATGTTTGCTTCTTTAAAAGCAGTAACATGAACAAAAACATCTTTGCCACCATCATCTGGTACTATGAATCCAAAACCTTTTGCTCCATTATACCATTTTAGTTTACCTGTACTCATTTGGTCTCCTTTATGTCCTATTAATATTTATAGAGGATGACTCGCCTCTATTCTTGTTGTAATATACCTTGAAAGCACCACCTGTTGGTAATAGCTCACAGGATTTAAGCATTGTGTCAGCTTCGACCCAACGTTCAAATTCTTCTTTAATTTTTCCTTGACCGGTAATAACTGTTACATATTTCATATGTTGCCATTCATTAATAAACATTTTGAATTCTTTCCATGCATCGTGTACATAGTATCCATGTAAATCTAGTGTTGCCATTCATTATTTGTTTCCTGCAATTATTTCTTCTTGTACATTGCTTGGTACAATTTCATAACTATTAAATTCCATGCTGTATGACGCTCTACCGCTTGTTAACGAACGTAAATTACCAACATAACCAAACATAGATGCTAATGGAACTAACGCATCTAACACTAAACCATTACCTCTTGGTTCTTGACCTCTAATTTGTCCTCTACGTGAACTTAAATCACCTATTACATCACCTAAATATTCTTCTGGTGTAATAACTTCTACTTTCATCATAGGCTCTAGTAATACTGGACCTGCTTGTTTCATACCTTCTCTAAATGCCGCCTTTGCCGCAATTTCAAAAGCAATTGCTGATGAATCAACTTCGTGATATTTTCCATCTAACAATGTTACTTTATAATCTACTGTTGGCCATCCTGCTAATACTCCTGAATAACCTTGTGTTTTAAATCCGTCTTCTACTGATGGAATATATTCTTTAGGAACATTACCACCTTTAATTTCGTCTTCAAATTCATAACCAGTGCCTCTTTCATTAGGTTCAATATTACAAACTATAGATGCAAATTGTCCTGAACCACCTGATTGTTTTTTGTGTGTATATGATACTTCATATGGTTTTGTTATTGTTTCTCTATAAGCAACTTGTGGCTTACCAATATTAGCACCAACTTTAAATTCTCTTTTTAATCTATCAACAATAATTTCTAAATGCAATTCACCCATACCACTTAAAATTGTTTGCCCTGTTTCTTGATCTGTTTTAACTCTTAAACTTGGATCTTCTTGAACAAACTTACCAAGTGCTTCTCCCATTTTTTCTTGGTCATCTTTTGTTTTTGGTTCTACTGCAATATCAATAACTGGTTCTGGGAATACCATACGTTCTAATACAACTTCACTACCTTCTGCAACTAAAGTATCACCTGTAGTAACATTTTTTAATCCTACAAATGCAATAATATCTCCTGCTTGGATATCTTTTACTTCTTCTTTTGAATTGGCGTGCATTTCATAAATTCTTCCAATACGTTCTTTTTCGTCTCTTGTTGAATTGTAAAGTGTTGATCCTGAACTTGCTTTACCACTGTACACCCTTGCAAATGTTAATGCACCATATTTGTCATTTATAATTTTAAATGCCAATGCACTGAAAGGTAAAGATGGATCTGATTTAATAGGATCTTTTTGTTCACCATTTTCATCTATAGAAAATATTGCATCAACTTCAGTTGGAGCAGGTAGATAATCTACTACTGCATCTAGTAATGGTTGAACTCCTTTATTTTTGAATGCACTACCACATAATACAGGGACAAAGTCAAATGCAACTGTACCTTTTCTAATACAAGACTTAATTTGCTCTATTGTAGGTTCGGTTCCTTCTAAATATGATTCCATTACAGCTTCATCTTGTTCAACTACTGTATCAATTAATTCTGTTCTATATTTTTCAGCATCTGCTTTCATATCTTCTGGTATATCTTGTTCACTAAATGAAGCACCTAATTGTTCACCGTCCCAAACAATTGCTTTCATAGTAACTAAATCTACAATACCTTGTAATTTTGATTCTGCACCAATTGGTAATGTTAATATAACTGGTGATGCCCCTAATCTTTCTTTGATCATATCAACACATCTTAAAAAGTCAGCACCTGTTCTATCAAGTTTGTTTACAAAACAAAGTCTTGGTACTCTGTATTGATCTGCTAAACGCCAGTTTGTTTCTGATTGTGGTTCTACACCTGCAACTCCATCAAATACTACTACAGCACCATCAAGTACTCTTAATGATCTGTTTACTTCAATGTTAAAGTCGATGTGTCCTGGTGTATCAATAATGTTAATTCTGTGATCGTTCCAAAAAACTGTAGTTGCCGCTGATGTAATTGTTATACCACGTTCTTGCTCTTGTTCCATGTAGTCCGTTGTCGCGGCTCCATCATGAACTTCACCAATTTTGTGTGATTTTCCGGTATAGTATAATATTCTTTCTGTTGTAGTTGTTTTACCAGCATCAACGTGTGCAATAATACCTATATTTCTATATCTGTTTAAGTCTTTTGTATTCATTGTATTAAGTATGTAGTTTACTCTATTTATATTTTACCTTCTTTAATCAGCCTCTTACGATTGCTTAAATGCATCTTTTGTATATCATCTTTGCTTTGTCCATTATACACTACTGCATAGCCGTCGTCAATCATTTTCTGATTAATTGTAGTTTTTTCATATATAAACTCGCCCAATATACGACCAAATTTTCCTGTTTTATCTTTATGGGTTCTTAATACTGCCATTGACCCTACTGGATAGTGGGTTTTTAAATATTGTTTAGATAGTAATCCAAATCGTTTTTCTTCTTTGTCACGTGTTCTTGATTCTGGAGTATCTATTCCTACTAGTCTTACACGTTCTTTGTGCATCCATGTACCGAATCCTAGATCTATGTCTACATCAATGGTATCACCATCCACTATTCTAAGTATTTTACATCTATATTCGTACATTTATTTTTATTAATTAACTTGTGCTAATTGTTCTTTATTTTCAATATGTGCTATTTTATCTTTTATCCAAAGTTTTCTTTTTTTCATTACAGTGAGCTTAACTTCATCATCACCATTTGTTGTTAATTTTTCAATCGCAATGTGTAATCTTGCGTGTTCATCCTTTAGTTGTTCTAATTCACCATTTACCATTTTACTCGTCTCCTTTTTTATCTAATTCTACGTCTAAATGTTCAACTGTGTATTCAGAATCATCATCTTTTACTTTTGGAGTAACAATAACTTTGGCTCCTTTGCTTTCAGAAAGTTCAAAAACTAACGTTCCTTCAGATTCATCATTGCCCAACATTCCTTTGTCATAAAGATATTGTGCAAATGCGTCTACTACTTCCTGATATGTTAAATTAAAAGTTTTAGAATCGTTGTTATTGTTGTTGTCTGTCATTATTTTTGCCTATTACAAATATTTTCTGATATTTACTAGCCTTACTAACATTTTTGTATCTTCCGTGCTGTACAAATCTTGCATTTTTTCAGCATGACGACATTGTTCCATAAATTTTTTGTATTCTGGATTTGTGTCCTCTGTAGTATTTAGCCATTCGTCTTTAAATTCACTAAATGATTGGTCAATCCCATCCCATGGATCTGTTCTTTTTGCCCTTAAATCAACCCACCAGTTATATAGAATTCTAATTTCATCTAATGCAGATTGATATGCTGGATCTTTTTCGTTCTGCGACTTTAACCAAGTAATACCAGTTAGTCCATCTTCTTTACTTCTATATGTTGTGTCTGCTGTCATTTTGTAAATTTGTGCAATTACACATTCAACATATTCCACAAGTTGTAAAAAATTGTGTTCTAGTATGCCATCTCCAAAAGTTTTCTTATCACTAGAATGTTTAGATGACGGAAATAATTCTTTTATTTTATCAATCAATGTCATACTATAATAGTACTATATTTTTTAATAAAAGTCAATTATTTGTCTCTTCTAACTAACGTAAATTGTTCGCTTATATTACCCTGAAATGAGTAATTGCCATGATGATCTAAATCAACTGAGGGGTCCATCCAAATTTCTCCACCCATATCTTGCCAACGTCTGCAAAATGTATAATCTTCTGATAGATATCTTTTACTAATTGGATCAATCATTGTATCAAACAACGAATAAAAATATGGATTATATTTTGGATTTGTGTTGAGGTCATTGTTGTATTTTAAATCAGAATATTTTTCTGTCATTTTTTCAATACAAGATTTTTTAATCATCATAAATCCTGTTCCTGAATCTAACACAGGAATAAGTCCTTCAACAATTGGAATCTCTTCTTGATCTCTGTGTTCTTTTTTAATATTAATAACGTATTGTGCTTGATACTTTGCCAAGTCCCAAGCCTTGTCTGCTTCATATGTTCCTGCCATTTGCTGTATAGCTGGCCAATTAATTGATTTTTTTGGATATGCTCCTGTTACAACTTCTTTATCTCTGTGCATAAGTTTAATAACATCTTGAGGATTAAATCCAATGTCTGCATCAATAAACATAAGATGAGTGTAAATTGGATTTTCTAAAAACATTGCTACCAAAGTATTACGAGCTCTGGTAACTAAACTTTCATTTGCAATTGTTGCCAATGTAAATTGTAAATCATGATGCTTAAAAAGAATTGACAATTGTGTCATTGCTTTTAAATATGGTTCCCCAATCATACCACCATAACACGGTGTTGCTATAAACACATGATTGTCTCTTAATTTTTTTAAATCAACATTTATTGTTTCTTGCATTTCAGGACGTAAAGGAACACCTGCTGTTTCTTTTTGTTTGTTTGCTTGACTTTCAAGTTCAGCTAATTTTTCAGCTTTTCTTTTTTCAAATGCTTTATCTTTTTTACTCATTACTCATCTCCTTGCCCTGGTTTTTCTGATAGCAATTGAGTTTTGTCTTCTGTGTACGTTTGTGGATCATACTTTTCATGTTCTGCCATTGCTTCTTTCTTTTTTGTTATATTTGGCCATTGTTCAGCATACTTTGTATTTAGTTCTACCCATTTGTCAATTTCTTCTTTAGGCACAGATGTATCAGTATCTGCTCGTATGGCATCAACTGGACATTCTGGTTCACAAACTCCACAATCTATACACTCATCTGGTTTTATTGCTAAAAAATTTTCGCCTTCATAAAAACAATCTACTGGGCAAACTTCAACGCAATCTGTGTGCTTACACATCACACACTTGTCATTAACATAATAGGTCATACTAAATAATACTATATTTTATGGTATTTAGTCAAGGATAAACATGGGTATAATTAACGAAAAATCACTGTCAAACATACAAGACATTAAAAATATAATTAATGATCGAGGAAACTGGAAATGGTTTGATTTAGACCGTGATGTTTCTGAAGAACAAACCAATTGTATTTTACAAAGTATTGAAAAGGCACCATTTAAACCTCATCCTTTTTATGACTCGTTAGACGTCGAAGAGAAATATCCAGTTAATCATAGTGATTATTTAAAAATAGCACTAACTAATTCTGAACAAGGAAAATTAATTAAACAATACATCTGGGCAAATATTTCAAAAGCTCCCGATAACAAAAATAACAGATATTCAGATAATGATCATGCTAGATTTAAAAACTTTGTTAGTGAAAAATATAAATGGATTTTTGATAACGAATCAGAACTTGCATCACGACCAAACATTCAATTGTTTGCTCCATTGGTTATTTTATATCTTCATAAGTCTCCTGATTGGAAACATAATAAGGTTAGCGAGAGATGGTGGTCGGATGGCCCATCCTGTACCAGAGGTGTTAATTTAGGAGTAATGGCTACTTCCGCATTTTGGTGTGGTATGACTATGGGATTACATAATACCTTTTGTGGATGTGTAAATCATGGTCTTGGTGCTGATTTGTTTACTGAATTAAATAGATTGTTAGGAATACCAAATGACTTTGTACTTGCATTAATGACGTGTCATGGATATTCATATTATGAAAATGTTAACTCTGTGTCAAACATCACCAAAGAAAAACGAGAACAAAGTGTTGGGCCAAGTATCTATACTAAAATTAAAAAATATTAAACTATCAAATCTGTATATTTTGGTCTAGGATTATCAGGATGTTTGTCATCATTATCTATTACATCTTTAGCATAACCAAAACCAATTGCTACAACAGGCGTGCCATCAAGCTCTAAAAAATCTTGCATAAAGTCTTTGTCAAAGCATCCGCAAAATCCACTTTGCACTTCCATCATTTGAGCAGTAACAATATTATTCCAGCAAGATAAACCAATATCTAATATGTCAAGTTGCACTGGATCACTGTCAGCAACATAATAAACCAATACTAATGGTGCCAACATTTGACCATTAATGTGCTGATCTAAATTATTTTGTTGTTGCCATTTAATTGCTTCATCATATGATCTTGGAGATCTTGTTACTAAATTTTCAGAAACATCATTGTACTTTACTTGATTTTTTGACATTGTACAAACATAATCGTATAGTCCTACTTTTAATTTTCTATCTTCAATACCATTTTTAATTACTTTAACTTTGTAATTATACCTGTTATTACAAGAAGGAACATTAGTTATAGACTCTAAAATTTTTTGTACTTTATTATCTTCTAAATTTTTAGGAAGAAAATTTTTAAATGTATGTCTTGTGCTTAATAATTTATCGAGTGATTCCATACAAGTATTTATATGGCGGAGAGGGTGAGATTCGAACTCACGAAAGAGTTGCCCCTTTGCCGGTTTTCAAGACCGGTGCTTTCAACCGCTCAGCCACCTCTCCGTGTATTTAGATCACTACGTAAATTTTTTTATTGTTTGTAATAATCCAAAGCCTGCTATGCCGGCTGTGATCAAATGTTTTAAACAAGGGTCGCTCATTAACCCGTCTAGTAATCCTGCAATTGCGGCATTAGTAATTCTTTGTACTGCACCTGCTAAATTTTTTAAGTCTTGTAAAATCATGTTGGCTAATTGTGTTATAAATCCAATTATACCAGATATTAAATTTAACAGTCCAAGTGCTTGGCTAATAAAACCTAAAATTTTAGAAAGTATAGCACCACCTCTTGATATTGCACCAAATAAATCATCAATAAATTTACAAGGTCCTGTACCTACTTGAGCCGCGGCTCCTAGTGATGTATTAAGTGCATTTAATCCTTGCCCAATTGATAACATTTGTCCAACTGGTTTTGGTAATTGTCCACTTGGTAAATGAAATGATTTGTGCTTACCAATCATGTTAAAAAAATTATTTTGTCCCCAATCATTTTGCTCAACACCACTTTGTATATTTCCATGTCTGTGAAAATCATTTAATATACCATTTACTTGTTGTAATTGATCTACTTCAGCATCATTCATTGGTCGACCAAGTTCTGTAACTGTAGCTCTTTCAGATGCGTTTGGATTATCCCAACCATGTGGCATAGCATTCATGCCATTCCAACCAGTACCGTTACCATTATACAATTTATCTTTTATTGCCGCTTCAGTATCGTAGTTTGGATTTTTCCATGCCGTTTGTGTTTGTATTGAATTACCATATAAGTCTGTTGTATCTTTTAAATCAAAGTATCCATTTTGCAAACTTTCTTTTGCAATTGATCCTAAACTTTGTGATACTGCTGTACCATCAAAATTTGAAAATATACTTGACCCATCACCTGGTAAAATTGTTGACATAATTATTCCTTATCCATTTGCTATCACGTTTGGTGATCCTGCATTTACTTTTATACCACAACTATAAGAATCTCCAATTCTACCAACTTGTATATTATTAGCAAACACATTTGGTGATCCTGTTGACAATTGAGTAACGTGTGGAACACAAAGTATATATCCATGTGGCGTATTTGTATCGCCTACTCTATGTACTGGAATGTTATTTGCAAACACTGTTGGCGATCCTGTCGCACATGATCCTGCCGCACATGGCGGATGATTAGTATCTGCGTCACCTACTCTTGCTATTTGTGGCATTTCAATTATCCTTTATAGTAGTATTTATTTCTACAAATTAAGTAATAATTGATTCTTTTGGTGGTTGTACTATATTAGATATGCTTTGTGCGTATGCGTCTTTGGCCTGTGTATTTGCTTTTCCTACAGTAATTATTGTATTTTTTTGGAATTCAAACTCACTTTCTTTATCAGCCATAATCATAAATTGTGTCATACCAACACCTTTTGCTGTCATTGCCAATGCCAAAGGTTTTTTTACACGATAAGCAGTATCAGTTTCTTCAACCATGGTAGCAATAACTTCATCACTACCTACTGTTCTAAATACTACAACATCATCTTTGTTTAGTTTTTGTTTTAACATTTTTCTTTCTTATTATAGTTTAAAGTCTTCAAAAGTTTTATCGTCAACGTCTTGTTTTAATCCGCCAATGATGTAACTTTCAACTTCTGTTTCTTGTGGTGCAACTTGCATTCCTGCACTTGATAACCAATGTTGCGTCCACGGTAATGGGTTTTGTGTAGCAGGAATATCGTAAATTGGATCAAATCCAATTGCTCTTAATCTTTTGTTTGCTGTCCATTCTACATAGTCACCTAATAGTTTTGAATTAAGACCAATAATTGATCCATCCTTCATTAAATGATTTGCCCATGCTTTTTCTTCATCAACAGCATCTTTAAACATTTTAATTACATCATCTTTTGTATCTTTAATAATTTTTAGCATCTGAGGATCATCACCTTTTTGCCAAGCCTTGATTACATGAGTAGTTAAGTTTAAATGTGTTGCTTCATCTCTAGCAATCAACGAAATAATTTTTGCTGACCCTTCCATAAGTTTTAATTCACCAAATGCAAATGTACAAGCAAACGAAACATAGAATCTTAAGCCTTCTAAAATATTTACATTTACCATTGCAAGATAAAGTTTTTTCTTAACATCAAGAATGTCACCTTTGCCTTTTACAAAATAATTTTGTGCGGCTTCACCAAATGCATCATAGTTCTTAGTAACTGATACTGCACGTTTTAAAATTTCATCGTCATTAACAATTGTATCAAATACTTCAGCAGGATCTGAATATACGTTTTTCATAATGTGTGTGTATGAACGTGAGTGGATTGTTTCAAAAAAGTCCCAAGTAACAATACACCCTTCTAACTCTGGATTTGATACATAAGGTAAAAACATCAAACTTGGGCCACGTCCTTGAACTGAATCAAGTAGTGTTTGGTATTTCAAATTTGAAGTAAAAATA
>Ga0163109_10004771_pt1 | contig 10254 bp, 8 predicted proteins | sample CRUFie1St13metaG_FD_108704 | JGI IMG/M metagenome (GOLD analysis project Ga0163109, IMG submission 108704) | Marine microbial communities from the Costa Rica Dome - CRUD Field 142mm St13 metaG | ecosystem: Environmental > Aquatic > Marine > Oceanic > Photic zone | place: Costa Rica: the Eastern... | reverse complement strand
GCTGCTGCAGTTGTGATTAAGTCAGCATCACAAGCAGAAGCAGATGGTGATAGTCCCCTTGCCAAAATTGTATCATGGGGAATTGTGGGCCTCGAACCTGCGATTATGGCGTACGGGCCAGTTCCTAGCAGTAGACTAGCCCTCGAAAAAGCCGGTTTATCTATCGACGATATTGACAGGTGGGAAATCAATGAAGCATTTGCAGGCCAAGCGGTTGCTTGTGTCAAAGATTTGGGATTAGATGTTGAAAAAGTCAATGTAAACGGTGGAGCAGTTGGATTAGGTCATCCATTGGCAGCAACCGGGACAAGATTAGTTCTTACTCTCGCCCATGAACTAAAACGCTGTGGCGGTAAATATGGTGTTGCAACTGCTTGTATCGGTGGTGGGCAAGGTATTGCTATGGTCATCGAATCTATTTGAAATGAAAAAAATCTATGGTGATTAACATTGAATCGTGCTTTTTTTATGGCGCTTCTTTTTGTTCTCTCATCATCCCTTAGTGGCTGTGTAGGAGAATCAGAAGAAAGTAATTCTATCGAACTAAACGTTGCATATTCAACATTGCAAGGAACAGTTTCTATGAGTTACGTAGATGGGCAGCTTATTACTAGCGAACCTGTTGAGTTCATATTTGATTTTAGTGAGACAACATCAAAAAATAAGTTGACACAATATGGTTTGTCGTCACCAGCGCTTTCCAATGAGATTAGCATAAATGCAGATGAAAATAATATAATCAGTTTCGAAATACACGACCATGGCATCCATACCATTGAATTCTATGCTATTGATTCGAAGGATTTCACTCAGACCAAATCTATTGAAGTAAAGGTTGAACTTGAAATCTTGTGGGTTGAAGAAAATTCTAGCAATCCTAAACCATTGAATATTGATCCTAAGCCTTCCAATGAAGGTCAAAGTCCGAAGTATGTTAAAGTAGAATCAACAGTTGAAAATCCAAGACGAATAACCGAAATTGGTGGAGGGCAATCAGTTCAGTTTACCTGGAAACTAATTGATGAGTTAGATGATACCTGTCAAAGTAATAGTGCTGTTGTTGACGATGGAGATTCAGTAACATGGGATACAATTTATTTCAATACGGTACTTATTCATGATTTAGTTGTTCAATACGATGATGGTCAAGACAGAATAAATATACAGCATAAAGTCAACATTTTCTATGAGGATTGATATTTTTCAGAAATACTTCTTTCTCTAGTCTAATTAAATACTACATTATGCAGCAATTGCCATGAGCGCAGCAATAGTAGTTGGAGCAATAGCAGCGGTAGTTGCATTAATTACACTAATTTGGTTCATTAGTACGTGGAACAGATTGGTTCGATTAGAAGAAAATGTGAACAAATCGTGGGCAGATATCGATGTTTTGCTAAAACAAAGGTATGACATGATACCCAATCTAGTAAACATAGTGAAAGGATATGCCGAACATGAAAGAGAAATTTTTGAGCAATTTGCAGTAGCTAGACAAGCGGCAGCGGGTGCTCTTTCATCTGGTGATGTTAAGGCAATAGGCGCTGCTGAAGGTACGCTTGCTGGTCTTATGCCACGAATTAACATGGTTGCAGAACAATATCCTGATTTGAAAGCGGACACTTCGTTCGTAAACCTTCAAAAAGAACTAGTTTCATTAGAAAATCAAGTTTCAGATCGTAGAGAGTTCTATAACTCTAGCGCTACAAATTACAATGCAGCAATCCAGATGATTCCAACGAGCATCGTTGCTGGAATGAAGGGATGTGTCAGAAAGGACTTGTTCGAAGTAACTGACCCAGTTCAGAGAGAAGCAGTACAAATTCAGTTCTGATTACAATCCACTAGCAATTAGCGCTACAGATATGTAAGCGCCTAGCATAGAACCCAGATTGGTTAATGCAGTTACAAGCAAGACCCTACCTGCACGGTTTGACCAGAATAAGCCTGCAGAATCTAATTTTAGGAACTCTGCTAGGTCTTCTCCGGTAGGCTCTCGAACTTTCATTTGAGCGTAACCTGCAAACCATCCAGCGGCTAGTGCAGGGTTCAATGATGTAATAGGTGAAGCAATTGCTGCAACAAGAATTGCTATTGGATGGCCTCCTGCAATCATGCACATCACTGCAGCGCCTATGAAGTTACCAAGAAACCAATATGCTCCATTTTCTTTTATTGATGATATATCTCCATTGTAAGCAAACCATCCAAGTAACCCAACTAGTAATAGCGGGATTGCATAGGATATAGTTTTGATAAGATTTCCACCCTTTGGTAGTTGAGATAATTCCTCAATTCTGTCTTTATTTTCGGTCATTTCTTCTTGCAATAATTTTGAAACACCTTCTAAGTGACCTGCTCCTAATACTGCGAGAATTCTTTCTTCACCTCTGATTTCGGAAATCTTCCTTGCGATGAATTCATCCCTTTCATCAATTAGTGCAGTGCCTGCACCTGGAGAAACTTCTCTTAATTCTTCCATCAGAGAAGAAAGTAAGTCCTTATTTTCTAACATTTCATTCAATGAAAACTCTTCATCGGGCTCCTCATCTGACATCAGCGCCCACAATAATCCAAATTTTTCTTTGAGTCGCATATTTTTCCATGCTCTTTTCAAGGTAGTCTGGATATCTCTATCCACTAACTCAACTTTTAATCCAGCATCATTTGCCGCATTCACAGCAGCTAATAATTCAGCACCGGGCTGCTGACCTTCATCTAATCCAAGTTTTCTTTGTTCAGCAGATAAAAGAGATTGAAGTAAAACCATTGGTGCTTTCCCTTCTTTGATCACCTTCAACAATCCCTCTTTGTCTAGCCTTCTGTCGCTGGTCAAGGCTTTGTGTCGACTTTCACATAATTCTACAGCAACAACATCTGGCTTCCAATTTTCGATATTCTCAATCACTGCTTCTACAGATGAAGTGGCAACGTGAGCAGTACCTAGTAATCGTAAATTTTCATCGACATCAACATACGGCGCAGACATTCATTAACCTCCAAAAATTTCTTTCAATTTTGATGCTATGTTGTCCATTGCATCTTTTTCATTATCCGAATCCAAATCCTCAAACGGGATTTGGCCACCTGCCATTACCGCATGACCTCCGGCAGTTCCTTCTTCAAATTCGCTTTCTAAAATCTGACCCAGATTTATAGAATCATCAGAAGATCTTGCAGATAGAATGACTTTGTTTCTTCTAACTCCAAATGATATAACTGTAGATATTCCTTCTGTAGGTAAAAGGAAATCAGCCACTTGAGATAAGGCGTCTCGATTCGCCATATTATTAATCGGAACGAGGAGTAAATTGTTTTCTCTGTACATATCCTGTAAGGCATTCTTGAATATTTCCAAAACGTCTTGTGAGCGAGGTGGGATTTCAAATGAACGTAATAGATTCCAATCTACAAATTTGTTTAGCCATGAGAGCGCTGTTAAATCTACTTCATTGAATGACCTAGTAAATCCAAGGGTATCTGTTCTAATTCCAAAAGCAAGCGCAGTAGCTATTTCTGTTGTTATTTCGAACCCAGAATTCATTGAAATTGTAGCAACCAAAGATGAAGTAGCAGCATATTCTTGTCTCACTAGTACGATTTCCCCCTTTGGTCTATTTTCTGAGAAATGATGATCGATAATTATTGTAGGTTGAAACTCTTTTGGAAGTATATTATTAGCACCTGATTTGTTGAAATCAACACATATTACAATATCCGATTCTTCTAGTAAATCATTTATTTCCCAAGAAAGAATGATTCTACGTAAGTCGATTTCAAGTAATTTTACCATTCCGATATTCTGCTGGTGCTCAATCAATCCGCCGTGAGCGATTGTGACCGTCTGTCCAATATGTTCGCAAATGTGTTTTACAGCCATGGCACTTGCGAGAGAGTCAGGGTCAGGGTTATCGTGACAAACAATCAAAACCTTTGCTTCTGGTTCTTGTTTTAGTCTTCGGATAACATCACCTGCGCCTTGTCTTCTGTCAATATGTTTTAGCCGTTCTTTGAGAAGGCTGATTGTAAGGCCTTGAACAGATATTAACTCTGAATGTTCTAATTCAATTGTTGATAAAATTGGAGAGTTTGGCCAAATTTTCCTTAATTCCAAACCTGGATTATTATCGCAAATAATCTCATCCAATACCAAAATTGCAGTAGGTTCTATTTCTGGCAATGGCATTTCGTGTAACTCCATTTCAGTAGGTAAAGTAACGATTTCTACATTGGGTATTCCGACTAATTCACCGGCAAGACCGATTAATCTAACTCTGGATGTCTCTCCAATCCATTTTGCTAATTCAACAGCAACCTTATCTGAACCAAAAATAATGAACACTTAGTTCACCAACCTATTCATGACGGAAAATAAATCAAAATGCTCTCTAACATCATGTACTCTAATTATGTCTATTCCTTGTTCAAAAGCAATAGCTGCAACGCCTAAGGTTCCTGCAAGGCGATTTTGAGTTTCAGGCTGTTCACAAATTTGTCCGATCATAGATTTTCTAGAAACTCCCCATAGAATTTTGAAAGGTCGCAATCTTTGACTTTGTTTTAGAAGTTCGATATTGTGTTCTAAATTTTTACCGAATCCGATGCCTGGGTCAAGGTATATCTTTTCAGCGGATAGCCCATTTTCAACAAGTAGATTCGCTTTTTCTAGTAGATAATCAAACACTTCTTGACATACATCTCCGTAATTAGGATTGTTTTGCATGGTGCCTGGTTCGCCAAGCATGTGCATTATGCAAATATTACATTGTTTTTCTATAATCAAATCAAACATATTTTGATCTCTCAACCCACTTACGTCATTGACCATTAGGGCACCATTTTCTAACGCAGTTCTAGCAACCTCGTAGTTTCTTGTATCAATGGAGACATTAGCAAATTCAGAAATCTCTCTAACTAAAGATAATATTCGATTTGTTTCTTCTTCTATAGAAATAATTTCCGCACCAGGACGAGTAGATTCTCCTCCGACATCTATCCATTTGGCGCCGTTTTCTACCATTTTTCTAGCGCGCTCCACACTACCATGGCGAGAGTCGGCATGAAATGAATCAGGTGTCGCATTAATGACTCCCATTATCTGTGGCCGGCTAAATCTCCGACCATCATAGACTGCCATGTTAGCCACCGTGGCCGCGAGAGGTTTTATGACATGTGGGGTGTCAGGTGTCGCCATGTCTGAGGAATTGCCAGCGGATATTCACAACGTTGGTACAAATTTAGATGGGCCAATCGAGGAGCCATCTGAAGAATCTTTAGAATTAGCAGAGAGAATAATCGTTAGACTGCGACCTCCATCAAGAGTTGCAATCTCTAAAATGATTCACACAAAAGCAAAGATGGTCGGCGGAATTCTAGCAGGATATGCTGTATTTTGGTGGCTTGCTGTTCTTCAAGTGGATAATGAGAAAGCGTTTGATTCGATATTCTTCGGACCAGATTTTCTAGCAATTACAATAATTGCACCAGCGTTAATATTCCTTGGTTCATTATTTGAAAATATTAGCAGAGAACTGGGACAATTATTTCCGGGTCTAGCACATGGAATTATGTTTGTAATGGCATTTTTATATACATTTGAGCCCTTGGTTAGAGGCTTATTCATGAGTGATCTAGATTCGGGTGATGCTATCTGGAAAACCTCCAGACTAGCAATACTTTGCCTTACAATACTCTTCGCTGCGAGAATGCTTATTGACGCATGGTTGCTAAGGTGGGTGAAAGTATTCATGGAGAATAATCCCGATTTGGATTTCTCTGATTCAGGAAACGATTTCTCAGAGGTCGAAGAATCTGTTGTTGAACCCGAGATTTGAAACCATTAACCTACACGGGTATTAACATGGATGAGAGACTAGATGTGCTCAGACTTGGATATCGTAAAGGTAGAGATCCAAGAATTACGACTCATCTAGCATTGGTCTCTAGAGCCTTTGGAGCAGACGGTTTCATGTTATCAGGTGATGAAGATAAAGAATTATTTTCAAACCTAAAATCTGTATCAGATCGATTTGGTGGCTCCCTAGATACGAATCATGTCAAGGGAATGTCAACATTGAAGCAACATGTTGCAAGTGGTGGTGTAGCAGTTCATCTGACTATGTATGGTGAGCCATATCGTAAAGCTATTCCAACGATAAGAAGAGATAAACCACTTATGGTAATAGTTGGAGGTGCAAAAGTTCCAGGAGATGTATACAAATTATGTCAACATAATGTGGCAGTAGGAAATCAACCACATTCAGAAGTAGCCGCTTTAGCATTATTTTTGGAAGCATGGTTTGGAGATTCAGGTTCAGATAAGAAGTTTGAAGATGCTCGGCTCGTTATTGAGGGAACTAACAAAGGCAAGATTGTCCACGAAATTGAATAGAAAAAATACAAGTTGGTCACTCCTTACTAACCTGCTAGCAAGCGACTATTGGTTGAAATATCAATTCTAAGTGCATGTTGAATCAAAATGTTCATCTTTGCCAATAATTATGACCCCTATAGAATCAGCAAAAGTGATGTCAGGGGTATGGTCACAGAAGGGCGATACCTCTTTGGGAGACAAAATTTCGTTAATCGATGCAACTGATGGAATAGCAAATGGAGGAATTATACCAGAATCAGCCTCTGGTGAAGGTGTGTTATTATTGGCAGATGGTAGTCGATTCTTGGGTAGTTTGTTTGGTTCCAAAGGCTGGGGTCAAGGAGAATTAGTATTCACAACGGGAATGACTGGTTACCAAGAATCATTAACAGATCCTTCTTTCGCAGGGCAGGTCTTGACATTTACATATCCATTGATTGGCAATTATGGAATACATGCTGGTACAAGTGAATCGGCGGCTGTATGGCCAAAAGGTGTTGTAGTTAGACAAGCAATGAAAAATCCAGACCATAGGGACGCAATTTCAAGCATTAGCGATTTCTTAGCATATCATAGTGTACCTGGAATTGAAGAGATTGATACCCGAGCAATTACGCGAAAAGTTAGAGAATATGGGTGCTTGTTATGCGTTTTTGGACCGATTGAAGAAGAATCTGAAATGGCGTCTTATCTTGCCGAAATGGAATCTCCTGAATTAGAAGATCTAGTCGATCAAGTTTCAATTAATGAACCTGTAATCGTAAATCAAGGAGCTACGGATAAATTAGGAAGAGCATTGCCTAGAATTGCTGCAATCGATTGTGGAATAAAGTACAATATTCTTCGAAGTCTTTGCAATTATTTTGAAGTGGTATGGTGTCCTCCCAGCACTTCATTTGAAGAGGCTAAATCATACGACATAGTTGCACTGTTTTGTTCAAATGGTCCAGGCGACCCTGCTCATCCAGGCAAAGCAACAACTGCAAGGAATACTTTAGCTGCAGCAGTAAAAGCCGACTTGCCAGTAATGGGAATTTGTCTTGGACATCAATTGCTAGGCCTTGCAAGCGGCCTTCAAACCTATAAAATGCGATATGGACACAGGGGCGCAAATCAGCCATGTGTTGATTTAGAAACAGGTAGAGTTTGGATTACTAGTCAAAATCATGGTTTTGCGGTAGCAGATCCTGAGGCAGGGATGTTAGCGGCACATCCTTCAGGTGCATGTTCTCCAAAAGGAGAAAATTTGCATGGATCAGACCCCAAAGTTAGGTTTGTGAATGCCAACGATAGAACCGTTGAAGGTTTAGATATTGTAAATAAGTCAGTATTTACTGTTCAATTTCACCCTGAAGCGGCTCCAGGTCCCCATGATGCTTACCCATTATTTTCTAGATTCAGAGAGATGGTTGACTCTCATTATGGAGGCGGTAAATAATGCCTCGTAGAGACGATATCGAGACAATAATGGTCTTAGGTTCTGGCCCAATTAAAATTGGACAGGCCGCAGAATTCGATTTCAGTGGTTCACAAGCCGTACAAGCATTACGTGAGGATGGCTACAAAGTAATACTCGTTAATTCAAATCCAGCAACTATTCAAAACGACCCTGAAATGGCAGATAAGGTGTACATCGAGCCATTACTTCCTGATACGATAAAGCGAATTTTAGAGGTTGAAAAACCAGATGCACTTCTCGCTGGGATGGGAGGTCAAACAGCCCTAAACATAGCCAGCGAGTTAGCACACGCAGGTGTTTTGGATGATTTAGGAGTTGAACTGATAGGTTCTGATTTAGATGCGATCGATAAAGCGGAAGATAGAGATTTATTCAATCAAGTTTGTCTCGAAATAGGATTGCCAATCTCAGAAGCCATTGCATGTAATTCGATGGATGAAGTGCTAGCAGCTGCTAAAACAATTGGTAGTTGGCCAATTCTAATCAGACCTGCATTTACTCTTGGTGGATTAGGCGGAGGTACTGCATGGAATACTGGAGAACTGGTTGAAATAGCTACCCTAGGTTTGCGAAATAGTCGCATAGGTCAGGTATTGATTGAAGAAAGTATTCTTGGCTGGCAAGAATATGAATATGAGGTTATGAGAGACACGGCAGATAATGCCACAATTGTCTGTACAATGGAAAACATAGATCCAATGGGTGTCCACACTGGTGAATCTACTGTTGTTGCACCTGTTCAATCATTATCTGATAGAGATCATATGGAATTGAGAGATATGTCACTTTCTTTGATTAGAAAGTTGAATATTAAAGGTGGTTGTAATGTCCAATTTGCAGTAAATCAATCTACTGGCGAAGTAAGAGTTATTGAAGTGAATCCGAGAGTCTCCAGATCATCTGCATTAGCATCCAAGGCAACAGGCTATCCAATTGCTAGAATGGCAGCAAAGATTGCGGTAGGTTATACTCTTGATGAGTTGCCCAATCCAATAACAGGAGAAGGTACTACAGCAGCATTTGAGCCAACATTGGATTATTGTGTTGTGAAAATACCTAGATGGCCATTTGATAAATTCAGAACTGCTAACAGAACGCTTGGCACATCAATGAAATCGACTGGAGAAGTTATGGCAATAGGGAGATGTTTTGAGGAAGCATTCCTCAAGGCATGGGCTTCATTAGAGCAAGGTTCTCATTACCCAAGACCCCTGACTAGAGCAGATGAGTCTGAGGGCGAAGGAATGATAGAAAGAGCCTTGGAAATCCTTCCTGATGATACACTAATCGAGTGGCTTAGAATTGCTACAGATAGAAGAATGGGTGCGGTAATCGAAGCCTTCAGAAGAGGCTGGAGCGTTGAAAGAGTCAACGAAATAACCAGAATCACGAGATGGTTCTTGTATGGATTTGAAAGAATAGCAAACATAGAGAAAGAGATAATGAACGCTTCCTGCCTTCCTAAGCAACTTACTGCTGAACAGTTGAGAAGATGGAAGAGTTTTGGTTTCTCAGATGCACATATCGCTGAAGGATTACTTGGTTTCCCTTCGGATAAATTAAAATCTGCAAAATCAGATGAAGACGAACAATCTGTGATGAAAGCAAGACACACGAAATCAGTTCATCCAATATATCGAATGGTAGACTCTTGTGCTGCAGAATTCGCCGCTAAAACGCCATATTATTATTCAACTTACGAACCTAATGGGCTTCCAGGGATAGATTCACTTCCAGACTTAGAAAATAGAACAAAAACACGCCAGGTAGTGATTGGTTCAGGTCCGATTAGGATTGGCCAAGGTATTGAGTTTGATTATGGGTGTGTTCACGCTGTTAAAGCCATTAGAGAGGCGGGAATGGATGCAGTATTAATGAATAATAACCCCGAAACAGTATCAACTGATTTTGACACTTCAGATAGGTTATATTTCGAACCCTTGACACTTGAGTATGTAACAGAAGTATTGCTCAGAGAGAGAGCTCATGGTATTCTTTTGCAATTTGGAGGACAAACTGCAATAAATCTAGCACTTCCACTCGAAGCACGTCTACCAGTGCTTGGGCTAGATTTGCAAATAATTGGGACTACTTGCGATGCGATTGATGAAGCAAGTGACAGAGAAAGATTCGAGGCTTTTGCAGAAAAGACGGGAATTCGGATGCCTAAAGGTGCAACAGGAACATCTCCTGATGATGTAAGAAGAATAGTGCAGGACATAGGATTCCCCGTTCTTATTCGTCCATCTTACGTACTTGGCGGAAGAGGAATGGAGATTCTTTCCAATGAAAAACAGTTGAATGCCTATCTCGCTGAAGCATTTTTAGCACCGGACAAGCCTTTGCTAGTCGATGAATATCTCGGCCATGCAACAGAGTTAGATGTTGACGCAGCGGCAGATGGCAATGATGTCTTGATTGG
>Ga0163109_10004770_pt1 | contig 10254 bp, 4 predicted proteins | sample CRUFie1St13metaG_FD_108704 | JGI IMG/M metagenome (GOLD analysis project Ga0163109, IMG submission 108704) | Marine microbial communities from the Costa Rica Dome - CRUD Field 142mm St13 metaG | ecosystem: Environmental > Aquatic > Marine > Oceanic > Photic zone | place: Costa Rica: the Eastern... | reverse complement strand
CTGTATAACTCTTTTCTGAGTTCGCCATTTTCATTGAGAAATATACTGTTTATTTCCCTATGGAAGATTGTTCTATCATCCGCAATTTGCGGTAAAATAACATTTAGTGCATCAACTCGAACTTGTTCTGGTGATTTGCGAGGAAAAACACTGAACACGACAATCTTTGACTGCGGCAAACGTGTTCGAATTTCTCTGACGATCTCCTGAATGCCTCGGTAAACATCCGCTGTACTGTCGGGCTGGTAGCCTGATTTAGCTTTGGCGTTGTGAAAATGATTGGTACCAATCATTAGCGTGACTAATCGGGGAGCAATTCCGTCTAACGCCCCATTTTGAATTCTCCAAAGAACATTCTGGGTTCGGTCTCCAGCGAAGCCTAAATTGAGTAAATTCGCACTCTTAAAAGTTTGCTCATAATTCCTTTCAGACTCCCAGTTGTGGGTAATCGAATCGCCGATCATGACGAGATCGATATCCCTACTTTTAGCGTCCACTAGCTTAGCCTTATGCCTACTGGGCATGAATTTCTTAAGTTTTGAAGGCACTGGTATCACCGTCGAGGGCGGCTCTGAATTTCTATTGTGCGCGTGCTGCTGAATGAAGTCAGCAACCCGACTGGGATTAGGATGATCAAAATGGTGACCATTCAATCTAGGTGCTTCAGCAACCTCGATTATCTCAATCTCTCCACCAAATTGACGATACCGCTCTGCCAAAACGAACGTATTTTCCTTTGCTGGGACGACTTTGTCGTTAAGGCTGATGAGATGTAGGAGTGGCACCTTGTTCCTTGCAATAGGAGCAAGCACATCAATTGGGTTCCTCTTATATTCTAATGCTTCGGTCTTAGAAAACTGATAGGCTTTCAAGAGCGCTTGCCAGGTCTTGGGGTTTCCGATGCCTTCCCCTTTCCCAAGCGGCCAACTCTTGAAATCACAGACTGGAACCTCGGCGTAAATGCAGGCTATCGAGTCCGGATTTTGTGCTGCCCAACGATAAGCGAAAAGGCCGCCGCGACTGACCGCTTCCAGAGCAACCTTTTTTGAGAGACCTTCTGTTGCTGTCAAATGGGCATAGAATGCATCCCAGTGGTTAAGCGCCTTGGGGCTACCCAGCATACCATCGGTATTGATGTAGGCCAAATGAAAACCTCTTTCTAGCAGCAGCAAATCCACCTCTGTATGATATTTGGGAAACCGGGCACGCCACACCCAGGGTTTACCTTGCGCAACCACATTGGGTTTCACCAACCAAGCCGGTCGAGTATCGATTTCGAAGTTGATTCGCCGATAGCCATTCCAATCGGCCTGCTTGTTCTTTTTTTCCTTTAGGGAGGCAGGTTCCCAATCAGGAATGCCACTTTCAACAAGTTGTTTGTCGTAGAGTTGCTGGAGGTGATGCTTTCCTGCAGCAATTCGCGGGAGACCTTCATTTACGAGGTATGGTTCGGTTGAGTCCCACCAATCATTGTACTGCTGCTTCAGCATTTCAGCTACATCAGGCTGAGTTTGGATCAGGTTTGTGGTTTCACCCGGGTCGGTTAAAATGTCACTAAGCCACGGACCTTTGCTATCCATTTCAAAGACCAGACGCCAGCGATCGTTGCGAACCGATGCGCCATAGTACTTTGCTTCAACCCGAGTAGGCTTACCCCTACCTCCCCCGCCCCAGCGACCTCGATGAGAAAAAATGGTTCGCTCCGGCCAATCTGCCTTAGGGTTTTCCAAGAGCGGCAACAAAGATCTGCCCTTCGGTGTTAAGGGGCTTTCAGGTACTGGCGCACCAGCTAGCGCACAAAAGGTTCGGTAAAGATCCAGATGGGCAGTCAGAGCGCGAATATCAACACCCTTACTCAGGACTCCTTTCCAATACCAAAACGCAGGCACGCGGGTCCCGCCTTCCCAGTTAGTATCCTTGGTCCCTTTCATCCCAGCATTCCAGGCGGTGAGGCGACCTTTGGTTTTGTGACCGATCCCCTTCATCGCCATACCATTGTCAGTCGTAAATATTACCAGAGTGTTCTCCAGTGCATTCCAATCATTGAGTCTCTGTATCAAGACCCCCACGTTATCGTCGATATTTTCGATCATCCCGTAGCGGGCTGCTGTTGATTGGTCGTATCCTTCATCAAGAAACCTCTTTTTGTATTGATCGGGTGCAATGAGTGGCCCGTGCGGAGCATTTAAGGACAGGTAAGCGAAAAAGGGCTTTTCACGTTCATATTGATTCTTCATCCAGCTCAAAGCCGCGTGAAAAAATAAGTCCGTGCAGAAGCCCTTCGTTTTCACGACCGTCTCATTGTGAAGCAGCACGTTATCGAAATACTTGTTGTTTGAATTCTCCTTGAAGTCACCAAATCCATATTGCCCGATTCCGCCTGCGCCATGCATCAGGACTTCATCAAATCCTCGTTTGCGTGGCAGATACTCATCGCCATCTCCTAAATGCCATTTGCCAAACAAGCCGGTTTGGTAACCTGCCCTTTGCAATGCTTGAGGAAAGGTGATAACGCTTGGAGCGAGACGATCTCGTTGCATAAGAGTATGACTGACGCCGACCTCAAAGGGGTAGCGCCCACTCATCATAGCTGCTCTGGTTGGCGAACAGGTGGGGCTAACCTGAAAGTCAGTGAAGCGAGTTGCATCCTTGTATAGTTGATCGATATGAGGTGTCCTTAGAATATTGTTCCCCATGCAGGAAAGATCCCCCATTCCTTGGTCATCGGTCAGGATCAAAACGATGTTAGGCCGACTACCATGAAGGGCTTTCTGCGCTTTGTTCGTCTTATCTGCCGATTGGGCGCAAGTGATCGTAAAAGAAAGGACCGTGAGAATTAGGATACTTATCTGCTTCATAGGATATGATTCTACACCTTAGCACTATTTTTCAACTATCATGCAAAACATCACCCTAGCATGACGGGGAGAGTAAAGACGACATAATGCAGGCCCTTTAATTATTGGGGAGGGAATTCGGGCGTTCCTTTGCTGAAATCATCCAGCATTCGTATTATTGTGAGATTTTTGGATACTCCTCCAAAACTTCAGCATCGAATTCGAAGTTGTCCGCTGTGATGTGTCCCCAGCCACTGGTCGACTGATCGACAATCTTGATGAACATCTTCCTGCCTGCGTAAAGAGAGAGGTCCCATTTGGCTTTCTGCATAGCCTGATTGTTTACACCTCTGGCATATTTAACTTCTTTGCCATCTTCGGCACACAGGGCGATGTAGGTTCGCTCTCCATTCCCTCCACCAACTCGGAAAGTCATCTCCCCTTTTTCAGGAATGAAGATCGGAGAGACAACAGTACCTTTCTGCGAGTCCGAACCTCTTTTTGCATCAGCACTGCCTTCCAAAGTAGTTAGGTAGTACTTCCCCTGTTTATTGTATTCACCACCATTCCCGAAGAACTCATCTCGACTCCCAAGTAGATGACCAAACTCCCCTTCGACAACTTTCCACGGCTCCAGTTTACCGGATTCAAAATCAAAGGAAGCACTCTTCTTACTAGTTGCTGCCGGGATTTTGGATGCTACTCCAGATGACTTCTTTCGAGCCTTATCTGATTTGTTCATCTTGATATTGATCCAGCCCAAAGGTCTTCCTTGTGGGATCTTTTTACGCCATTCATTTAAGCGAGCAGAGAGTTTGGCGACGACTTCCGGGTTATCTTTCCAGACGTTGGTTTTCTGGTAGGGATCGTCCCGTAAGTTGAAAAGCTGTGCTGGAGGGGCATCTTCCCTTATCTTTCCGTCTTGAATGTCACTACTTTTCTGTTTGGTGAGTTTCGTAGCAGCGGCTCCGGCCAAAAGATGATCCCCAATATTTTTGCCTTGAAAGCCGCCTTCGTCCTGATCCGGAATATACACCCAATTCCCCTTGCGGAGGATCAAATGCCTAGGGCTGTTGGGCGAAATGACCAACTCATTACGAGCAGGTTTGTTCGCAGTTCCTTTGAATTCTGATAACTGACTGACCCCATCCACCACCTTGTTTTGTGGAAGAATTGCACCTGCCGCCTCAGCGAACGTTGTGATCAAGTCGATCTGACTGACTAGAGCGTTCGACTCTGTTCCTGCTGGAACTTTGCCTGGCCAGCGTACGATGAAAGGGACCCGATGCCCGCCTTCCCAAGCACCGAACTTAAATCCCAGTAAGTTACCGTTGAGTCGGTGACCCGCTCTCCAAGCATCTTGCCCGCCTTCATTGAGCATGCCTCCGTTGTCACTGGTGAAAACAATTAGAGTGTTATCTGCCAAGTCCAGTTCATCCAGAATATTTGTGACCTCGCCAACAATCCAGTCCAACTCATGTACAAAGTCACCGTAACGTCCGCATTCACTTGTACCTTTAAATCGGGGGTGTGGCGTGAATGGGTGGTGAATGTTTGTAGTGGCGAGGTAGAGGAAGAATGGCTTCCTTTTGTCTGCTTCATGACATTCCTCAATCCAGTTAAAAGCCTTTTCGGCAAAGGTCGCCCCCACATATTCGTCCCTATACCGCAAATGAGCTTTGTCAGCACCTCCGATATTACCCATGCCTTTGGCGGGCCACTTTTGGGTAAGGGACTTCTTGCCGTAAACAAAAGGGTCTTTCGGGTCATAATCGACCACGCTGTGGTTCTCTACATATACGTATGGAGGTCCGCTATTCACCGTAGGCATACCAAAATAGTAATCAAAACCCAACTCTAGGGGGCCGGGCTTAAGAGGCTTATTCCAATCCGTCTTTCCCTTTCCAAACCCTAGATGCCACTTGCCGATTACTGCAGTGTCATAGTCAGCTGATTTCAATACACTGGCCAAAGTGGGCCGGTCCGTCCGAATAGTAAGTTCCTGAGTATGCGGTGTTGGCCCCCAAAAGTTCTTACGGATCGGATACCGACCGGTCATAAGACCATAGCGGGAAGGCGAACATACCGCGGAGGCTGAATGTGCATCCGTAAAACGACGCCCTTCCGCAGCGAGCTTATCCAGATTGGGCGTCTTCAACTTGGTCGCACCATAACATCCGAGATCGCCGTAACCAAGGTCATCCGCAAAGATGAGGACGATGTTCGGCTTAAGAGCTTCGCTTAGGAGGCATGAGGGAAGTAACAGTAGGGTAATTAGTTGATTCATTATGGATAGACGCCGACGTATTCAGAGCGATCGTGCTGATGAAGGTTTCAAAAATAATAGGGTGGTTACTGAACCTCTACTTCGAAGAGCAAGTAAACTGCAGAATAGAGTCTCCTATGGATGGTTGACTGTGGTTGAAGATCGCCAAGTAGAGATTTCCTCTGTTCACAGTTAGGTAATATGGAGTCATCCCGCTCGGCACCATGTAATTCAAGTCCACCCATTTTCCACTAATGAAGTCCTCAAATGTTTTGAAGCGGATAAATTTGTGTTTATTATAATCAGTAGCGCCAGCATATGACTTGGTGAAGTAACTCGTCGCATACCAGAAGCCGTTGAAAAATTCGGCATCGTTAAGAACTAGGCCAGTCTTGGCCCATGAACCCGCAGGCCCACTGCGCCTCGTGGGGTCGAAACTATCATGAATTTTGAATGCTGGGGTATCCCAATCAACGACTTCAACGATTCTGCCCTTTGCTGACCCAATGACATAAAGGGCTCCATTTGCAAAGGTAAGAGCCCGTGCATAGCCCTGAACGGGCACTTTGATGACACTCTCATCCTTGCCAATAGAAGTGAAGCGAAATACATGCCCGGAGTTGGGGTTAATCGCGTAGATCCAACCCGTCGCAGGATCTACTACAGTATCATGCGGACGCTTTAGGGGAATACCTGCAACTTCCTTAGTTTGTGCAGTTATGGTCTGATTGGAAAGGTTAGCAAAAGAAATGATACGGTGATTGTCTGTATCATTGGCGTAGTACAACTTGTCTTTAGGGTTATAAACAACCGAATGAGGTCCTCGCAGTGCAATAGGGGAAGGCTTTAAAAGACCGGTCGAACTGTCACGAAACATCAACCTGTTGTTTTTAAGGTCAGTTACAATCTCCTGATTGTTTGGACCGAAAGCAACATGAGTTGGCCACCTAAAGGTTACAGGGTCCTGACCTGGCAGATATTCAGTAACCTCCAAATTCAGGCTAGATTTAGTAGATGTCTGCTTTGGAGCAACATCATCAGCGTGTAGGCAAACGAAACAAAAGCTGTAAATTGCTAGGCAAAATAGAAAAATCCTCATACAAATGAAAATGCTTCCAGTTTTGTGACCAGCTTTCAAGGCGAAGCTGTAACCTAACTCCGCAGTAAAAGAAAAAACACCCTCAAACTACGGATGTAGTGTTAGCCAAAGAATGTTAGAGGTTTGGTTCTTAGACTCAAAACGCCCGAATGGAAATCAGCTAAATAATTCCATGCGAGCCTTGCCTCTATTGGCCAACTTGAATGGTCGACCACTGGCGGAACTCTCTTCAAAGTTTGGATCAACACCAAGCCGCCAGGCAATAGAAGCGTTGAAGTCAGTAACGTCTAGAATCTCTTCCTCCGCATGCTTGCCATCCTTAGTCGTCTTACCGTAAACCTGTCCAGCCTTGACCCCTGCCCCTGCCATCAGGCACGTGAAACCGTCCGGGTGATGATCCCTGCCGGCATTGGGGTTAACCTCTGGCTTTCTACCGAATTCGGTCGATACGACAACTAGTGTGGAATCAAGCAATCCTTTCTGGCTTAAATGAGTAAGGAGAGAGGAAAGGCCATTATCCAAACTCTTCGCGTTAGCAGGGAGCTTGTCATAGATTGCATCATGGTAATCCCAGCCTCCCAGGTTGACTTTTACAAATCGAACTCCCCTCTCCACCAGACGGCCTGCTAAAAGACAACTGCGACTGAACTTACTCGCATCGTACAATTTTGAAATACTGAGCGTCACACTTTGAAGCTCGAAGGCGTCGATATCCTTGGAGTTCATGAATTTTAATGAACCCGAATAGGTATCCATGTAAGATTGGCTATCTCTCGTACCAAAATCCTCCTGAAAGTCTGTGTTTAGACTGTTCAGGATATCGAGACGATTATTGAAAGCCTCCTCCCCCACCGATTTATTTCGCTTCACAAAATCGATCCCTTCCTTGGGGTCTCTAACAGGCAGTGCTGCCCATTGACCCGGAAAGAAACCAGCACTTCCGGCACGCCCACTACCAATGCTCACGAAATTAGGGAGGCTGTCCTGCGGAGTTGTCAGACACTTGTTAACCCAAGAACCCAACTCTGGATGAGTGACTGTCGCACGGGGGTTGTAGCTAGTTAGCATTTTGTAGATTCCAGAAGGGTGAGCACCCTGATTGGTATTCATTGCATTCAGGACAAGAATCTTGTCCATCTGCCTAGCTAATTTTGGGTAAAAGTTACTCACTCGAACACCATCTGTGTTACTCTTGATGATGGTCGACTTTCCCAACACAGACTTGTTAACTTCAACATTGAAGCCGTCATACTGGCTCCACCCACCTGAAAGAAATATGTAGATTACGGACTTCGCCTTCGGTTCCCGAGCCGTGGCAGCGGTTGCGTTTAAAAATGGGAATGTGGCACCCGACATTCCAACACTGTAAATAAAGTCTCTTCGATCCATATTATTACCTCCCAAATCTAAATTCATTGGAGTTGAGCAATGCCCACATGATATCATCCGGAGTGTTCTTAAAAAGTGACTCCTCAGTCTTTTTCGGCAAGCGACCGAGGATAGCCTTCCAGAGCAACTCCATTTTACCCTTTCGGGTAGTGGCATCAGTGAGTTTACGATTAATTAAAGCATCCTTCGAAATCCCCAGACCGTTCATCATGAAAAGAATTTGAGGAATATCAGGTTCAAAACTCGCCCCATCGATCAACTCACGGTTGGATTTGCCCATAAGCATGGCCATCCAGTATAGCTTGGAGTCACGCCCAAAGGAAGACACTCGCCATAATTTCTTTGGTCCCAGATTACTATTGCGCTTTATAGCTTCCTTCTCCTCCCGGTTTTGGAATTGAGCCCGACCGGGGCCCTTGACCGAGTAATCAACAAAGTCCTTTGCTGTCATGTCTTTAGACTTATCATAGAAATGAGTAAACCCGTCCCAATGAAACACCTCCGCTACGTATTTATCAGGTGTCTCTGTTTTTAGGCTAAGGAATGAATCTACGATCACCTCTGCCGCTAAGCGCCTGACGACTGGTCCATCTAGGATGTAATCCGGTGGTGTATCCTTTAACGCAACTGCCTTGCTTTGATAGGTACGACTATTAAAGAGCACACTAAGGAATAACTTGGTGTCATACTTCAAAGCCTTCATGACAGAAATCAGGTTATCTGTAAGAGCGGGATGTTGCCCCCTCTCTTCCAGAGTCAGACCACCTAAATGGCCAACTAACTCCGTTCCCATAACCCGATGCCATAACCGATTTACAGTCGCCTTTGTAAACATGGAGTTCTCTGCGGAGGTCATCCAGTCCGCCATTGAACTCCGGGCATTGATTTGAGGGCCAAATTGGTTCTTTGGAAGCGATTCCAGTTTTTCCTTAGTAATCGTGTAATTCATCTTAGGCATTGAACCGAAGAGAACATTTGCTGCCATGACTTGATGCGGTTCACCGTCCGTGTATTGGTAGTCATGAGGCAAACGCATAAAGCCAGTTCCATTACCGTAAATAGCGGCATGTTTCACACGGACGGACTCCCGGTAAACGATCCATTCGTCAAAGTCCCGTTGCTTGAGAATGCGCCGATCCTTGGCATAGATCTCCTTTTCGTCTTTGGGTAATGGATCCACACGCAAGTGCGTCCTAGAAGTGAAAGCTGCCAGTTTGTAGAAATCCTGCTGAGTCCAGTCCTCGTATGGGTGGTCGTGACATTGTGCACATTCAATGCTCATCCCCATGAAGGTCTTAACTGAGTTCGCCAAATGATCGAGCGGCATGGGTTCACGGGCATAGAAACCGGTTGCACCATTACCCGGTTTATAAAGTTCGCCACTCGCACTGATTAACTCATGTGCCATTTGATTGTAGGGCTTATTGCTCCGCACAGATTCCTTGATCCACTGCGAGTAGTTACCTGAATGATGCAACTTATCTCCAACATCCTTTACCCTTAGCAGATCTGCCCAGTAATTATACCAGTGACTGTTATATCCTTTGGAATTCAACAACCGGTCAACCAAGTGAGAACGCTTATCAGCACTTTCATCATTGATGAAATCATCCAGTTCTATGACCGTAGGAATTCGACCGATCGCATCTAGATAAACGCGTCGGCAAAAGGTGTAGTCGTCTATCTCAGGACGCTGTGACTGACCGATTCGCTTCAACTCGCCGTGCACAATGCGATCAAGTTCCTGTGCGAAATCTGAGACACCTAAAGATGTCGCTTCGACCTTCTCCTGTGAATCACGAGGTGAACCAGTCTCACCATTTGCATTTTGAAGAAAGCAAAGTGCAACCAAGTATATATTAGCCACGATTCTCAATGTCTATTGGTCTCCAAAAAAAGTTTCTTAGAATTACAAGATTCTGCCACTTGATGTGTTTTGTGTCGAGTTGAACCAATCTGTAATGCCGCTAAACCTCTAATTTCTAAAAAAAATGCCTATGCGGTGCATGGTCGGCTTAACTCTGATTGACAGTAAATTTCAGGGCTGTGCCTATTCAAAACGGTGCAATCACCAACGAAGGAAATCCAGTCACATAGAAGGTCACTCCTGCGTCACGATATGTAACATTGGGGCATAAAATGTCAGCTTGGATTAAAACCGAAATACTGGGACATCATCCTCCGCGCTGTGGGGCATTGATTTTCGGAAGTTGTTTTTTTAAACGATTGATAACCTTTTGATGTGTAGGCTCGACCTTCACTTTTGCTAAGTTCTTCCATTCGTTGGGGTCATTCTGATGATCATAAAGTTCTTCCGTTCCGTCCGCATATCGGATGTAACGCCAACGTTTATCGCGGATGGCATGATTGTTCTGCCCAAGGGTTGAAATCGCAACATGCTTCCATTTTGACTCGGGATTCTTGAGGAGAGGCTGCAGGGTCACTCCTTCAAGTTTCGGGTTTTCACTTAAGCCGCAAAGATCAATCAGAGTGGGATAAATGCTCAATAATTCGACCGGGTGCTCGCATCGCCCATTGATCCCATCGGGCACGCTAATAATCAAAGGCACTCGAGTAGTCCGTTCCCAAAGTGAAAATTTAGACCACCGCTGTTTTTCACCAAGATGATAGCCATGATCGGAGAAAAGAACTACAATAGTGTT
>Ga0163109_10004769_pt1 | contig 10257 bp, 11 predicted proteins | sample CRUFie1St13metaG_FD_108704 | JGI IMG/M metagenome (GOLD analysis project Ga0163109, IMG submission 108704) | Marine microbial communities from the Costa Rica Dome - CRUD Field 142mm St13 metaG | ecosystem: Environmental > Aquatic > Marine > Oceanic > Photic zone | place: Costa Rica: the Eastern... | reverse complement strand
GTCCGTGGCTGGCATTACGCCTGATCAGCTGAACCAACCTCAGTCGCCTGAAGTTTCACAGGATCAAGCACTGTTGCAACAGAAGCTTGCCCTGTCAAATAAGCACACCAAGGAAGCAGAACGCAAAGCAGCAGAAGCCGCTAAGCAAACTGCAGCCTTGCAAGAGCAAGTCAAGGCACTGACGGAGCAGATTCAGCAGACCAACACCTCTTCGCTCGAAGGGCAAGGCAGGTTTGAGGATCTATGGAAAGAAGCCCAAAAGACCATTGCTGGTCTGAAGGCTGATCTTGAAGCTGAACGTCAATCAAAGCAGTCTGTGGCTGCCGAGTTCGAACAGGAACGCCTCAAGGTCCAGGCAATGGACATCATTAACGGCGCAGGTGCATTGTCACCTAGTCAGATGTTCAATCTGTTGCAAGTCGAGCACGGTTTGCGGAAAGGGGAAGATGGAACTGTTGAAGTTGTTGTCGGGGGCGCCAGCATCGACCTCAATTCTCACCTAGCCAATCTGCGTAACTCTGCCGACTCTGGTTATCAGCACCACTTCAGCCCGTCTGGGGCTGTTGGTATGGGAGCTGCACCCAGTGCATCAGTCGCGCCTGGTCAAAACAATCCATGGAAGACAGGCAACTTCACTGAACAGATGATGTTGCAGTCTCAGAATCCTGAACTTGCTGCTGCACTGAAAGCCGAAGCGGGCCGCTAATCACGGCAGAGGTTGCCACGGACAACTTCATTTATTTGATCCATGGCCGCTCCATTTCAAAATTACAACCGGGCTAATAACAACCCAAATTCGCCTTATGCCGGTCAGGCTCAGGCGCCTATGGCGAATCCTGCGCGGAGTACAGCTACCGCTTGGGGTTCCACGTTCCTTAATGACCTGATCATTCGTCCTGAATTTCAGGGCTCGGTCCTAGAAGAATTCTTCGAGCGTTCACAGTTCGTCAGCAGTGGCATCATCTCTCGCAACTCTGCGATGGATCTGTCAGCTGGTGGACCTGTCGTCAATGTGCCGTTCTTCAAAGCCGCCGAAATGGTGGAAGAGGAGATTGACAGCACAGATTCTTGGGGCCAGTCCCAAGAGGGCTACCTCAGCCCGCAGCGCGTGGGGATGTCCAGCTATTCAGTCCCTGTGATCCACAGAGGATTTGCTGGTGCTGCTGATGACCTTTCACGTCTCGGCAGCGGAGAGGATCCCCTGGGTGCTCTGCGCAGCTACGTCGCCAACAACATGGCGAAGTTCCGCCAGAGCTACCTGCTGAGCCTGCTGAATGCCGTCTTTGACGACACCAACGGTGCTCTGAAGGACAACAGCTTAGGAGACATCGGCGCTGCAACTGGTACTGATTCCGCTACCACTACCGCTGCCAACCACATCTCTGCTGCTGTGGTGATCGGTTGCCAAAACCTGTTTGGCGAGCGTGGTGATGACCTTAAGGTTCTTGCCTGTCACTCTGCAGTCCGCAACCAGCTGCGTAACGCAGGTCTGCTGACCTTCAGCTCTCCTGCTGCTCCTACAACTTCCGCAGCCGTGAGCTGGGGTGGTGGTGGCATCGGCGTGTCCGACACTCAGGTCGAGTATTTCGCTGGCATGCGCCTGGTGACATCAGATCAGCTGGTCCTTCCCAAGGGTGGTGGTGCAACTGGTGACGCCATGAAGTACCCCTGCTACATCTTCGGCGAAGGATCTGTGCAGGAAGGTGTTCAGTCTGGTCTACGGATTGAAACAGAAAGAAATATCTTGTCTAAGCAAGATATCTTCTCTGCTGATTATCATTACCTGCTCGGCATCCCAGGCATCAACTGGAAAGGCACCGGTTTCGGTGGCACGTTCCCCAAGAACACCGACATTGCTACTGCAACCAACTGGGAGCTTGCATGGGCTCATCGCGAGTTCGTGCCCATCAGCCGCGTGATCGTTAATTCACCTTTTGGTGGCAACTACGCCTGATTAGGCTGAGTTTGAGAGATGGCGTCGGGCTCCTTCGGGGGCCTTTTTTTTATGCCTAAGTAGCCTTAGAGAAGCATCCCGAAGCCTCGGCCCATGCTGAATGTCGCCCGCCTGCACACGTATTCCAAGACCGGTGAATTCCTTCTGGTCGAAGTGCCTCGCCTTGAGGCCAAAGACAAAAAGAAAGAACTTGAACGCCAAGGTCTGACCGTCCCACACACTGAGCTTGTTTGATGGCATTACCACCAGCTGTATCCATCGCTGACGCGGATGCCTACTTCGCGACGACACCGCGTAACGCTGAGTGGACGGCACTTGCTGATAAGCAAATCTGGCTCAATGAGGCTTACAAGTGGCTCGGTCAGCTGTGCTTTGAAACGACGAAGGGCACATGCTGCGGCATGACTTTTGATCAGGCTTGGATTGCTGCAAACAGTGAGCTTGCGCTGGCGCTGAGCAAAAGCCCAACGGCAATCATCGGCGCACCAACTGCCGCGGCCACGGGCACGCATGGAGCGATTAAGGAGCAGAAGCTTGGCGATCTGATGCAGTCCTATTACGACGTAAAGGACGGGCAGGCAGTGCAGACCACCGGACGGTTTGGACCGAATGATCCGATTGTTTTGCAACGTTTTGAATGGATTGCGGATTTGTTGGGTTGCTTTATGAACCTGCAGAAGTCCAGCGGCACGCGCGTGATCGCGAGGGTTAGAAGCTGATGGAACGCTTTTGGAGCAAGGTCAAGAAAGCAGGGCCTGACGATTGCTGGGAATGGCAAGCCAGCTTCGGTTCTGTTGGGTACGGGCAATTTTATTTTGACGGCAAGCCGCGTGGCGCTCATCGTGTCGCGTATCTGCTTGAGATTGGAGAGATCCCTGAAGGCATGCAAATCCTTCACAGTTGCGATAACCGTGCATGTTGCAACCCTGCCCATTTGCATGTCGGCACCGACAGTCAGAACAAGCAAGAGCGGGCACAGCGTCGGAACACTGAAAAGCTCACAATTGCAGAGGTTCACCAAATACGTGAACTACTGCAAGAGAACGAGCTTAGTCAGAGCCAAATTGGAAAACGTTTTGGAGTTTCCCAAGCGGTTGTCTCAGCCATTTGCTGCAAAAAGATCTGGGGGCATGTCTAATGAACATTGACAGCACGTTCATGCCGGTGGCGGTTGAATTGATTGATTCAGTTTTCCCAACTGACATCATTTACGTTGAACATACTGACACGACCTCTGGTTACGATCCCCTTAGTGGGACCATCCCAAGTGTTGAAACACGGCACAACATTAAAGCCGGTGTGCTGAGTCGTGGTCGAACAGAGGAAGGCGGAGTCGGTGAAGTTTTTGAACTGCGTCTGTGGATTCACCACGCTTCAAGCGGTTACACAAAACTGCCAAAGACCAGCGATAGCGTGGTCTATGACGGCACAACCTGGCGGATCGTCTCGATTGATCCGACGTATAGCAGCGCGGGGTTGATCGCATCCAGGCTCACTTGCAGGTCTGACTGATGCCGAAGTTCAACAACAGCCGCGACTTGGAACGGCACCTGAAGAAAGCGCTTGATGCCCTGCAAGCTGAAGTTTTGATCACCACGCAATCGGAGCTTGGCAGTGCTGCGGTGTCACCTGTTGACACGGGACGGTTCCGCTCGAACTGGTTCGCCGCTGAAGGCGTAGCAAGTACGCAGACGACTGAGGCAACCAACAGCCCGCAGACCGATGCAAGAGGTCTCAGGGTTGATTCCCGCAGGGAATATCACCTGACCAACTCCCTCCCGTATAGCCAGGCGATTGCGATTGAAGGCAAGGTCGTAAGCAAGCCGACCACTTGGTTCAAGGACTTTCGTTCATCCCGTATTCCTAAAATTGCAGATGAGGCAGGACGTCAAATCAAAAACGAATTCGATCTCTAATGGCTACCTTTCAGGACGTCCGCGGCATTTTTGAATCCAAGGCTTTGGAAAGCCTGACAACTGCTGGCGTTGCATCCAAGTTCTGTTTTTTCGACAACGTCGGTGAAACACCTGGCAAGTCGGACGAAACCTACGCTGTTGTCAGCATGTCGTTCACTGACACGGTGCAAGACACGGTGTTCTGTGCTGGCATTGAAGACTTGCGCGGAAGCCTGCAGTGTTCGGTTTACACACCACGCAATGAGGCAAGCGTTCAGGGTGAAGAGATCTGCCTTGAAGTGATTAAGGGTTGGCAGGACATCAATCGCTACAGGGTTCAGCAGCTCACAAAACCAGCTCTGCCGAGTTACCGCAATTCATTGATTATCTGTCCGCTTGCCCCTTATCCATTGCATGCAAGCTGGAGTGATTCCACTGCAACTGATCAGCTTGGCATCAGCTTGTGTGATGACGAGAGTTTGCTTGCTGGTACTGCTGAATATGACAACGCAGACATCCAGCCGCGTTTAAGCATTGTTCACCCGCCATTGCTGCAACGAGCAGCGATTAGGAACATCGAAGGGCCGATCACGCTGGCACCTGACACCAGACCTCATCATGTGAATGTGTGCAGCGCAACTTGGCTGGCAAGGGTTGCGTAGGCTTAGGGCAAGTCCACGCCCCGGACTCAATAGCGCCCCCGCTGTTGTTTTTCTGAGGTAACCCTTTGGCTATCAGTTGTGATGCCAGCGTCTTGACGGGCGCTGATGGTCTTGTTGAATTTGCTCCGGCTGGTGTGTCCGCTTGCGTTTTAGCGACTGACATCACTGCTGCCGGCATTGACGTGGGTGTCGGCAGGCAATTTGAGGTTGATGATCCGGTCACCATTGCTTATCCGCAGGGTGCGTCGGCAGACTCAACCCTTGCTGCTGGTGATTACTTCGTTCAGGATTATTCCGCTCTCGGAATCTTGAACGTAGCTACTACAAAAGGTGGCGCTGCTGTTGTCCCTACTGGTGACGCTTCTGGTCTTGGTTCCGGTCATGTAGACATCACTTACACGGGCACTGTCCCGGTTTGTAATGTCCAAGAGTGGAGTCTGGACCTCGCTTCAGACACCGTAGACACGACCGTTCTGCCGTGTTCGCTTGGCACTGGTGGCAGCAAAGTTGCACCGGTAAGAACCAATCAGAAAACCTATCTGAATGGTGAAGGCAGCATGACCATGCTGTTCACTGGTGACCTGTCATCAATGGGAAATCGTCTGCTTGCTGATGCAGTGATGCACGACAGCAAGGTGAAAGCCAAGCTGTATATCAACGCCGTGGCAGGTGCTGGCGCAACGGTTGACGATGCCGCGTCAATGTACTTTGAAGGCAAAGTGCACTTGCTTGGTTTCTCAGTGACAGCAAACACTTCAGATGCTTTGACTGCTGAAGTGACATTCTCACTGGCAGAACAGCCAACCAAGATCTTTGGCGTGACGGTTTAATTACGCTGGGATAGCTGTGCGGTGACACCACAGCCGAGAGAAGGGGGACTCCTCCCCGGGCCCCCTTTTCTTGTGAGTAGTCTGCGTAAGAGTCATACCCCTACGCATGGCACAGGCAAAGCCTTTCTCCGATCTCATCAAGGCCGTTAACAAGGAGCCAGAAAGACGGACGCTCCAATACAAAGGCGAGACCTATGAATATTGGGCAACTGTTTTGACCATGGCTCAGCGTGAAAAGATCAAGCGCATTCAGAAAAATTCTGAGGATGCCAATGAGTTTGCGGTCAGGCTGCTGATCAGCAAGGCATTATTCAAAGACGGCAAGCGCATGTTTCAAGATGCGCAGTATGCAGAGCTGAAAAATGAATGGCCTGTGGCTGAAGTGGAGGAAGCAATGCTGAAGCTACTTAAGTCTGATGCAGATAGAGACGCAGAAGAGGACGAGGAAGAGGGAAAGGACTGAAGGCAGAAATCAAGGCTGATGGGCAAATCATCCTTGAATTTCTGCTGTGCGAAAAACTTGGTTATACGTTGAGCGAACTGCGGGAGCGGATGACGCTGGAAGAGCTGATGCTGTGGTCAGCTTTCTTTGAGCTGCGATCAGATCAGGAGAAAGCAGCCATGGATAAAGCAAAACGCAAGCGTCGATAGAATTGGGAGAGTTGATCGGCAGTAGTGAGCACACAGTTTGCTGTCGATCTTGTCTTTCAAAGCAAAGGCGTCAGAGGTATTAGTGATGCCACGTCAAAGACAAAGGATTTAGATCGCGCAGCACGTAAGGCACAGCGTGGTCTGAATGATGCGAGCAATGGCGTCAGGAAGTTTGACCGTTCTGCTAGGTCAGCAAGAAGTGGCGTTCAAAGCCTGATCGGCACGCTTGGCAAGCTTGCCATTGCCTATGGCGCTGTCAGAGCTGGACAAGCGGCACTTCAAGCAGGCATCCAGCGAGTTGAGTCTGAACGCCGGATCAAGTTTCTTGCTCGTGAATATGGCGAAGTAGCGCAGCTTTCGGCGGCTGCTGGTTTAGCGGCCAAGAAATTTGGTTTGTCGCAGACGGAAGCCAATAAAGCACTGGCGACGACTTACGCGAGGTTGCGACCTGTCGGTGTCAGTTTAAAAGACATCAACAGCGTTTACGCCGGTTTCAATACCGCAGCCAAGCTCAGTGGCGCAAATGCTCAGGAAGCAGCAGGCGCGTTCAGGCAGTTAGCGCAAGGCCTGGGCTCCGGCGTGTTGCGTGGCGATGAATTCAACAGTGTTGCTGAGCAGGTGCCGTTGATCCTGACAGCAGTCAGCAAGGAGACCGGCATTGCTCAGGGCAAGCTGCGTGATTATGCGGCAGAGGGATTAATTACCGCTGATGTTGTCATCCGTGCGTTAAAGCGGATTGAGCGTGAAGGCGCTGATAAGTTAACCGAGGCAATGGGCGGGCCAGAGCAGGCCATCAAGGATTTTCAAAACGCAACGGAAGATGTTCAGGTTGCACTGACCAAAGACGTTATCCCTGAGATGGCGGCAGCCTTTAGAGAGCTTGCCCAACTAATTGAAGACTTGGAACCGTCAATCAGATTTATTGGCGGATTAATTAGCAATATGGTCAGAGATACCAGATTGGCTCTTGGCTTCTTAAACGGAGATGGCATTGCAATTAATTCATTGCGGTCCGGCAAGATGCCGTTGGAGTCACGAACCAGTAACGAAGAATTCAAGAAATTCTTTGGGGAAGACCGTTTTGAAGAACTGAAAAAGCAGGCCAGAGAAATGGCTAACGCAACCGGTGATTCTTTTAAGGAAGCTTTGAAAAAGCGCTTGATCGCTGCCTTGAACGTGATTGATGGGGCAGAGAAAATCAGGCTAGAGCAGGCAGACCGTAAAAAGTTGCAAGGCGGTGGCACGGGGACTAGCCCAGCAGCGGCAAGAGGAGCCAACCCTTCGTCTAGTGCTGATGGTGATCCGCTAATCGGGCAAACTGTTGGCAGCAATACATCATCAATTTCTGCGCCTAGTGGATTCTTTGATGAAGCAAATGAGTTTAATGATCTATTAGAGCGACAAGAACAAAGCCGCGAACGTATTGAACAACAATTGCGCAGAGCTTATCAATTAGGCAAGAAAACTAACGAGACGCAACGTGAGCTTTTGCAGCTTGATTATGAATTTTTAGATTTAAAAAAAGACATTTCAAATACAGTTGCGAGCAGCGATCAAGCTGAGCTGTTTGCACTTGCTGAGAAACTTAAAAAGCAAAAAGAGCTAAACATTTTAAAAAAACGTAATGCAGGGATAATGAGTAGTTTTGAATCAGTCTTTGCAGAAGGTGTAAGGATTGACCAGCGGCTGATCGAAGACGCCAACAAGATTGATGATCTGTGGGCTGATGTTGGTAAAACCATCAAGCGGGCTGTTGTCGACACGATTCAGGATGCAATCAAGGGCACTGCAGACTTGTCAGATGTTCTGAGCAGGCTTGCAAGTCAACTTGGCGGTCTGTTGATTAACAGCGCATTCAATGGTTTTGGCGCTGCATTGAACCTGCCTGGTTTTGCTAAAGGTGGCGTATTGCCGTCTAACGGTCCGGCAATCGTCGGTGAAAACGGCCCTGAGTTTGCGTTTAGCAGTGGCGGGCAAACCACCATTGTTCCGTTTGATGCGTTTGGCGCTTCCCGTGATGCTTTAGCCAGTGGTTCAGATGCCACTGCATTCACTGCTGATGAGGCTGAAGCGTATGCAGCCAGCAGCAATTACATCACCAACAACAGCTACAGCACTAATCAGGCATTCCGTGAAAGCCAAGCAGCTTTGGTAAGCAGCTCTTCGTCAAGTGAGCGGATTACAGAGCGGCAAATGCTTGAACGTCAGTTCAGCAATCCTGCGCCAATCAAACTAGACATTGAAACCACGACGATTAATAACGTCGAGTATTTGACCGTTGAGCAAGGCATGGCGATGGCAGCTGCATCAGTGCAGCAAGCCAAGGGTCAAGTTTTTAGCGACCTGAAAAACAGGCCCGCAGCACGCAGACAGGTGGGGATGCGCTGATGCTGGCAATCGGGACTTACGTCAAATTGCTCCAGCACGATGGTTCATCCGCTGGCTACGCCTTCCAAAACTTTCATCAAGGCGAAACGAGAAGCTACAACTTCGACGACTACCTGTTTGCCGGTTTTGGATTCAGCGGTGGATCGCTGGACTTACAGGCCGGGAGCATTACAGCATCGCTTGTTTTCGCGATGAACGATCTAACGCTGTCGGTGTTCCAGCAAGCATCAGATGAGTTCTGGCTGGCGCAGATTCGCACCGTATGGCTTGATCCCGAGACGCTGAATGAGACGAGCCAGTACAGCGAAGAGCTTTACGCAATTTTGGGATTCGATCACGATAACAGTCGATTTCAGCTGAGACTTGGCAATCCGCTGGATGCAGTGAATCAGAACGTTCCACGCCGAGTTCTTACTCAGACTGTGGTAGGCGCAATGCCTTCTACCGGCAATATTTTTCTTCGCTGATGCTCTCTCCCAAGCCATCTGATCGTGTTGTCCTGTTGCCGCAGGACCACGAAATCATCCAAGTAACGGGGATGACCGAGGAGCAATATCGCTGGTTTGTTCGTCAGGCGATTCTGCATAGCAAGCTGAGGCCCGGCGAACCGGTAGCGCTAAGTCCGTTGGCTGTTGCTGCCATCCAGCTTGTCATCGGCATTGCATTGACATATCTGAGCACGCTGCTGCAGAAAACCCCACCGGAACAGAAAACTCCCGAGTCGCGGGATGTGCAGGGCCAGACCATTGTTCGCTCTGATGAGTTCACACCAAAGGCCGGTTTCGACAGTGTTCAGAACGTGGTGCAGCTGGGCAGCACTGTGCCGTTGGTTTATGCCAACCGCCAAGAAATTGACGGCATCGCCTATGGCGGAATTCGCGTCAATATGAACCTGCTGTGGTCACAGATTTACAGCCTCGGTGGCGGTCAGATGTTGCGGGCGATGTTTCTTGTCGGCGAAGGCACGGTGACTCTGGATAATCCAGGGATGCAACTGAAGGCTGATCAGTTTGCTATCGGCAACAACCTAATCGACGGCTACCTGCTGGGCGGCGGTGATGCTGGCAGGATCACTATCTACTACTCAAGGAACACCGGCCGATTGGCGCCCTTCGATTATCTGGCTGGGGTTGTACCTGAGAGCGATTTAGGCAATGCCGTGAATGATGGCGCTGATGATGTGTTTCAGGTCCGCAGTGACGGCAATCAATACAAGCCAGATTTTTGCATGGTGACCAAGCCAAGCACGCAGGTGGAGTTTGGGGTCTACGGATTTATTGGCAATAATTTCTCTTTCAGGGTCAATCCCCGGTTCAGACCAGCGCAGCGATTCACAACTCGGATAAGCGGAAACAATACAGTTGTCAGCTGCAAGACAGATAAACAAGAAAAGTGTGCACGGTCAAAGCAGGATTACAAATTTGCTGGCCGTGGCGGATTGATCACACCTGGTGCGCGAGGGCTGCGTCAGGTCGAGGTTGGCGAAATACTCACCTATCGCCTTGATTCTCGTTCATGCCTCACGGATTGTGATGAGGATTCTTCAGCTGCGCTTGTCGATTGGAATGAGGGCACGTTGACTCAGGACAATGCAGAGCTGACGATTGGCGATGCCGCCAATGCCGTTGCATCTCGGCAATCGTCATGGGATCAGCTGATCAATGTCGGTGATCTATACAAGCTGGGGTCAGCGTTGGCGATTTGCATCGGACGCAGTGATGAGCCTTTTGTTTCGGAAGCTGAGAACGAACCAGTCGGTAGCGGTGTTGATGTCGAAGCACAGTTCAAGATCATCGAGCCCGGTGAGGTGCACACCTGGACCGGCAGCGACATCAGAAAGGGATCAATGCAGGACCCTGGCCAGAACGCAACAGGAT
>Ga0163109_10004768_pt1 | contig 10258 bp, 11 predicted proteins | sample CRUFie1St13metaG_FD_108704 | JGI IMG/M metagenome (GOLD analysis project Ga0163109, IMG submission 108704) | Marine microbial communities from the Costa Rica Dome - CRUD Field 142mm St13 metaG | ecosystem: Environmental > Aquatic > Marine > Oceanic > Photic zone | place: Costa Rica: the Eastern... | reverse complement strand
TCATGGTAGTACGATAAATGTCGGTATCTCCGTGAAAATGCTTACCGTGAGGCCAATGACCATCGGTTGCCTGTGCACCACATACAATTTGTTGAAACTCTTTGTTCCATGCACGCCAATATTTGGACCCACCAGAAACTCCAGTAGCCTGGAAGCAAGCTTGTGCATGATAATACCATTCATACACATCAATGGCTTTCCATTCCTTTTTTTGGTTGGCAATGATCCAATCAAGACCCAGTTGAGCTTCTTTTGAATTAGCATTTTTCCAAATTTGTAGGCAAAGAACGCCAGTACCAGTCAGACTAGGCTTGCCTCCAGAACCTTCTTTGTAAGCAAACTTACCTGTCTTGTCCTGGCATCGTTTCGTGTAAGCAGCAGCTTTGTCCATGGAAGCATCCAAACCATCAATTGAAATTCCGGTGAGAGCGGCAGCTTTAAGTGCTTGAATATTCCATCCGGTGACTGAAAGGTCGGTATGAGCAACAGGGCCTTTACCATAACCATATGCCCAACCACCACTTTCATTTTGACCCTTAATTATCACTTCTGAGGCACGTTTGGCATATTCCTTTAGTTTGGGTATCTTAGTCATTGTGTATGCTTCACAGAGAGCATATGTGCGTATGGGATGTGAGTAAGAACCGTAATTTCCTGCTCCGAGTGGTTTGTCAGGAGGAGTGCTAGTTAGGAAATCTATTCCCTTTTGAACAGTGGGGCCAAAAGTTGGCGAGTCTTGTAATTCACAGTGTCCAAGATAAGCTAAAAGTGCCATCCCTGTCATGGCATCACGATAGATTGGACTTGCTTTCTGTCCAGTAACGGGCTTTCCAGTATCGTCTTTATCCTTTTTACCCCATCCTCCGTCCTCATCCTGAACAGATTTAAGCCAGTTTAGACCCTTCATAATAGCAGTTTCGGTAATGTCTTTCCCACCACCTGAACGGAGCCGCTCTATTCTCTTTTTCGGATCGCATCTTTGTTGCATCGTCTTTGGCAGCGATAAACCTATGCCTTTTAATGCACTTTTCATGGCATCATTATTCATGCCGGCATCCGACATGGAGGGGGGAGCCGCTTCCACGACCGGAGCTAAGTCCTTAACATCAAGCTCGTTCATGTCTGGAAGGGTGATGTCCGAAATGGCAGTTGTACGAAAAGTTTGCTGTGCTTTGGGTTGTGCTTTCTTCTGACGCTGCATCAGCTTCACTACTTTTTTCTTTTCTTGATTTTGTTGGGCAGGAGCAGTGCCTGCATCTGAGAAGTCAGAATCTCCTTCACCAGCTGCAGCTACATAAACAACGAAATTCCACATAGCTATAAAAAACGCTATGATCGTAACAAGAGAAATGAGCAAGCTGTTGAGAAGTCTGTATTCTCTCATATACTTCGAAAAGGGACTCTCCAATGGTGGAGCCACTGTTATTTGATCTTCAGAAAAATCTTCTAAACTTGTTTCTTCTTCAAAATTTTCGTATTCTGCTTCCTGGTCCATGCTTAAATAATTACCAGGTCCGGCAGAAAGTCAAAGCCTTTAAGACTTCGTTGAAGTTATAATTTACTCAAAATTGTGTCTTTCCATATGCTATTATCCAGTGAATTTAAAACTAAAAATAAATTTTAATCAGATGAATAGTGAGAAATTTATTTTCTTTGCTTTGGCTTTGGTAATCATTTTTCCCTTACTCCATGTTTCAGGTGAATCAAACAAGACAAGTTTACCGGAAGTTAAGAAAATAACAGATGGTGTTTATAAATTTGGAGGTGCAATAATAAACCAGAAATTAAAATTTATTGAATTTAATGCTACATCTAATCAAAGAAATGGTCTTATTGAATATGCTTTAGTTCACGAAAGTGGTAAAGTTCACGAATCTTTATTCAGAACTAAACTTCGCCCTCAAACCTTACATACTTGTCTGCTTTTGCTAAAGCATCCTACAGAGAAAAGATTTTTTAAGAACTTGTGGTCGGAAAATCCCGAAATATTAAACTTTTCTGAAAGTGTATTGGAAACTGAAGTTTTTTGGGAAGTAAACGGCACGAAATATAAAAAATCTTTGGAAGATCTAACATTAAACAGCCAAGATAAAAAATCTTTGAATAATGGAGCTTTTATCTTCACAGGCTCAAAACTGATTGATGGCACCTACTTAGCAGAAATTAGCGGATCAATTATTGCGGTTTATGCCGATGAAGAGGCTGTAATAAACAGCATGGCACATGATAGCAATAATGATGATGTGTGGGTGGCCAATCTCAAAGATATGCCGGAATTGGAAGTTTTAGTAACAATTCGCTTACACTTGCCTCGGAATCCTTAAGAAAGTATTTTGAATTTATGAAAATTTTGCTTTTAATTTTTTCACTGTTCTTTTTTTATTCTGCTATCCTATCGAAAGCATTTGCAAACAACCTCTCGATTAAACAGGAAATAGAAAGGGCATTAGATTCTGGTCTCAATTGGCTCAATCTTGAGCAAAATAAATCTTCCGGACAGTGGGGGTTAGAAGAATACCCTGCCTTGACTGGACTGGCGGTACGGTCGTTTTTAGGTCACCCTTCTCAATCTTCATTGCAAAAATATAAGAAGACGGTTGATAAAGGACTTAATTTTGTGCGCACAAAAGTACAATCGGATGGTGGAATTTACGGTAAAGGACTCGCATCCTACAATACATCAATTTGTATGATGGCATTGATGCAGGCGAAATTTAGTGAAGACAGATCGATTATTTCTTCTGCAAGGAAATTTCTTGTTAATCAACAATCTGATTTTGATCGAAAAGGTATGGCAGACAATGTCTTTGATGGAGGTGTTGGTTATGGTTCTAGGTGGGCTCATTCAGATCTTTCAAACACTCATCTAGCCATGGAAGCCCTCTTTTATGCAAAGAAAACCTTAAAGGAGGAGGAAGATACTTCCATCGATCTCGATTGGGATGCGGCCATTTCTTTTGTTAGTAAGTGTCAAAACCTACCATCTCACAATACTGAAAAATGGGTTAGTCAGCATAAAGATGATAAGGGTGGTTTTGTTTATTTCCCAGGTAGTAGTATGGCAGGTGAGATTGAGAATGAAGATGGATCGATAGCGTTAAGATCTTATGGAAGTATGAGCTATGCTGGGTTGCTATCATTTATTTATGCTGAAATGGACGCCAAAGATCCACGGGTAGTTGCGGTTAGAGAATGGTTGAAAAAACATTACACCATCCATGAGAATCCCGGCATGGGACCGCAGGGCTTATATTATTATTACCACACTATGTCTAAAGCACTAAGTCTTTCAGGTGTTACGGAAATTGAAACTGAAGGCGGAAAAATGAAGGATTGGAGAAAGGAACTATCCCTTCATTTATTAAACTTACAATCTTCAGATGGTTCATGGATCAATGAAAATGGAAGATGGTGGGAAAAAGATCCGGTTTTGGTGACATCATATGCGCTTCTCACTCTTGAGCGAATTTATTACACTTTATAAATTTTCATTCCCATTTAAATTCCAAGTGAAACTTAATTTTTGTTTGGTCGCTCTTTTCTCTTTTTTTTCACAGTTATTAGGAAAGCTTCCGGAGTCACCTAATTTTCGTGAAGTTGGAAGTGAGTTTATTTACGGAAGTTTGGCGAAGGGAGATTCGAGGGAAGAAGTATTAAGTAAATTGAGGAAAGATGGATTTATTCAAATTTATGAGGAAAGAGAAGAAGGTGTCGTAAAGTGTGCCATCAGATGGGATGGTTTTAGATTCGAACTTGTCTCGAAGCTTAAGGATGGAGCTCTTGAACTTTGCTTGATAGAAGGAAATAAAGGCTGGCAAGATTTTCATTACCAGGAAGTTGTTAGAGAAGAGTGGAGGAGTCTCAGAAACAGATTGAATAATTCTTATGGACAGCCGAATCGAAAGAAAGATTTTCCTGAATTTTTCGATATTCCTTTAAACGATCTTGCTGGCGTTGTGACAGATGTTTGGAACCTTAACGACCGTTTGGTAATGTTAGCAGTTCGAAGATATGAAACCAAGGATTGTTGTACGGACCAGATATTGGAGTTTTCCTGTTGTACGCTTTTAATCAAACCAATTGATAAGTCACCCACATCTCTAAAGAAAAAATAGAATGGGTATACTTTCAAAATTTAAAAATGGATTTAGAAAGGGTTCAGATTTACTTCAAGGAGCTCTCTGTAAGGTATCGGGTAATAAAGCTCTTGATGAAAGCGATTTGTTGGAGTTGGAAGAAGCTTTGTATGAAAGTGATTTTGGAGTTGAATCAACGGAGGAGATTATTGGAAAAATTAAAGAAGTTCATCGAAGTGAGAAAGCATTCAAGGGAACTAATATAAATGAAATTGCTAGAGAAGTACTTCGTCGAATTCTAGAGGACTCTGAGGGTATTTTAGAGTCGATACCAAAGGCTCGCCCCGAAGTAATCTGTCTAGTAGGAGTTAATGGGTCAGGAAAAACAACCACTTGCGCTAAACTTGGTCATAGATTTAAGGAAATCGGTTCTAGCTCTCTTTTAGCAGCTTGTGATACTTTTCGTGCAGCGGCTACCGAACAATTACAAAATTGGGCGGATCGTCTAGATCTACAAATTGTTACGGGTCATCATGGTTCTGACTCTGCCGCAGTGGCTTTTGATGCCTACTCAGCTTGCGAGTCTCGAGAAATAGATAGATTGGTCATTGATACTGCAGGGCGCCTTCATGTTAAGGATAACCTGATGGAGGAATTGCATAAGCTAAAGCGAGTCTTGCAAAAACGAAACCCCGATTCACCACATCATGCATGGTTGGTCGTCGATGGATCTACTGGTAGTAATGTTGTCGATCAGGCTAGAGTGTTTCATCAAAAATTCGGTCTCACTGGTTTAGTGATTACAAAACTTGATGGTACATCCAAGGGTGGGGCACTCGTATCCATATTTCGGTCGATGCGATTACCCATTTATTTTGTGGGACTCGGAGAGCAACCAGATGATTTAGTTCCCTTTTCAATAGAGGATTATCTCGAGTCTATTCTCCCAGTAGATAACACGGAACTAGATTCTTAAACTTTTATAATGATGAAAGAGACTGAATCCCTTGAGTTGACCGTAAATCTTGGAAGTCGATCTTATCCAATTTCAATTGGTTTACAACAAGAGCAAAATTTGTTGGCAGTTTCTGCAATGCTTTCTGATGAAGGCAGAAAACATGTTGCCGTTATTGACCAAGGACTACTTGAGAAAAATCCATCATTTATGCAAGGTTTGCTTAAGTCATTGCCAGTAATTGAAATTCCTTCGGGAGAAACCTCCAAATCAGTAGTCTATTTGGAAAAAATCTGGAATTTTTTAGCTGCAGAAAAAGTAGATCGTACTGGAGTTCTATTTGCTATGGGTGGAGGAGTTACTGGTGATCTTGCTGGTTTTGCCGCGGCTTCATATCTTAGGGGAATTGAGTTTGTACAGATTCCCACGACACTACTGGCTATGGTTGACAGCTCGGTTGGAGGTAAAACGGGCATTAATTTGAAGGCGGGCAAAAACCTTGTCGGTTCCTTTCATCAGCCAAACCATGTTTTTGTAGACCTTGAAGTATTAGATTCCTTGTCCAAGCGTGAATTTTCTTCAGGAGTTGCTGAAATTATTAAATATGGCATGCTCGGAAACCAGCAACTGTTTGCTGAGCTTTTATCGCTTGATGCTCCCTTAAATCCAAAATCCGAAGAACTTTCACAAATAGTATTCCGATGCTGTTTGGAAAAAACCAAAATAGTCGAACAAGATGAAAGAGAAATAAATAAAGGTGAAGGAGGTAGAGCATTACTTAATTTAGGTCACACTTTCGCACATGCTTTTGAATCAGTAGCGGGATATGGGAAATACCTTCACGGTGAAGCAGTTTCCATCGGACTTCTCTGTGCATTCAGACTTTCTAAAAAACTTAATCTTTGTCAGAAGGATTCAGAAACTGCACTTATGGATTTGCTTGAAAGCTATGATTTACCCACAAAACTAAATGCATCTCTAAGAGTTGATGATTTAATTAAAGCTATGCAAAATGATAAAAAAGTAATGAGAGGTAACCTCCGTTTTGTCCTTATGGAAGAGATCGGCAAGTCATTTGTTCACTCTTCAGTAGATTCCACCCTCGTCCGAGATGTCTTATGCTCGATTGGTGCGTCGTAGAAGAATTTTTTTCGTGAATGTAGAGCACGATTTAGTAAGAGCTTATTTTGAAGAAAATAATTTTCTTGTTTCTCAAGTTGAGAGGTCCATCAGCGAGATCACCAAGAAAAAGATTAATCTCGCAGTTTTTTCAGTTTTGAACACGGACTGTACTGAAAATCCACAAAAATTAAATTTTAGAGTCTATACGGGAGATCTCAACCGTATTAGGAATGCACATGTTACTCTGCTTTCTTGGCAGGATACTTCCTTTTCAAATGGTTTGCTTAATAGTGATACAAAACTTTTAAAGTTCTTTCGTCAGATTTTGGATTCGAATCAGAAAAAAAATTATTCTAACTCATTAATAAGCAGTAACTTGGATAATAGTGCATTTCGCTTGTTGGTGGTTCCTGCACTCCCAAGAATAGAGTCAAAATGTCAGGAGTTATTTCATTATTTGAAATCAATTGGGTTTGATGGCGTTTTTACACTAAGTTCGATTTTGGAAAATCTTCTCAGGCATTCAATTACAAGCAACCTTTCATCCAATTATGGGGTCTTTCATCTTTTGAAATTGCTTAAAACATATGGTTTAGCAACAGAGCCACAATTAGACATTTTTAATAATTAGAATTGTGACCAATCGAATTCATAAAACAGCAATTATTGGCGATAAAAGCAATCTTGGCGAAAATATTGAAGTGGGACCATATGCAATTATTGAAAACGGTTCTACTATTGGAGATAATTGTGTAATTAATTCTCACTCCGTAATAAAAAAGGGGGTTAGACTAGGTTGTTTTTCCAAAGTTGGGCATTTTTCGGTTTTAGGTGGAGATCCTCAACACTTGGATTTTGATCCACATTGCCCATCATATCTAGAGATCGGTGAAAATTGTAGGTTTGGAGAGGGTGTAACTGTACATCGTTCCATGTTTCTTGAGAAATCAACTGTGATACATGAGGGTGCTTTTCTTATGGGCAATTCTCATGTGGGACACGATTGTATAATGGGCCAAAATTCAATCCTTGCAAACGGAGTCTTGCTCGGAGGTCATGTAGAGGTGGGGTCAGATGTTTTTGTGGGAGGAGGTGCAGGAATACATCAGTTTGTACGGTTAGGAAATGGTTGCATGATAGGAGGTTCTGCCGAGATTACGCTCGATGTTGGCCCACAACTACTTGTTATGGGAAGAAATCAACTGATGGGCTTGAATAGGGTAGGGCTAAAAAGAAGAAAATGTGAGGATTTCGAACTATCGAAACTCAAAAAATTATTCCGTTCTCTATTTAAATCCCCTGGAAACATAAGCACTAAAGCAAAAAATTTGTTAGAAGAAGCGGAATTCAATAAACTAGATATTACTCGAGATTTTTTAAAATTTTTCCTCGTTAGTAAGAGAGGATTTGCTAGAGAAGCACGGAAATAAAAATGAGGATTGGAAATGAAATGTTGGTTTGTCTCACGAAAGAGGCTGGCAAAAAAATTACCGAATTAAAAAATCGTGAAGATAATCGTCCATTTCTCAGGATTAAAATAACCGGAGGAGGGTGTAATGGATTGTCTTACAAGATGAGATTTATTGCAGAGGGGAAAGAAAACGATATTTTAGTCGAAACTTCAGGTAACTCTGTAGTAGTCGACACAAAAACTGCACTTTATCTCAGGGGAACGACTTTAGATTATTCAAATAAAATGGTTGGAGGAGGTTTTAAATTTATAAATCCCAATGCTAAGGCGAGTTGTAGTTGTGGTGAAAGCTTTAATCTTTGACGATCTAAAGTTTAAAATAAGCTTGCTCTTCCAAACTAATCATTAAAATAAGATATCATATCTTGATTTTTAAATTACACATATAACCACATGGTAAAAAAACCTAGTGGAAACAAGCGGCGTCCCCCTAACCGCAACTTTATTCGTAAAAACGACAAAATCCGTGCCAGAGAGGTAAGGGTTATAGGTCCTGAAGGAGACATGCTAGGTGTTATGCCCCCTGAAGAAGCTTTAAAGATAGCCAAATCTCACGGTCTTGATCTTGTCGAGGTTGCTGCATCTGCAAGACCACCAGTTTGTCGGATTCTTGAGTTTGGTAAATATAAGTATGAGCTTAGTAAAAATAAGAGAAATAAGGAGAAAACAGCTAAGAGAATTAAGGAAGCAAAGTTTAGACCAAGGATAGAGGAGCATGATTATCTAACTAAAGTTAGAAGATCAGAAAAATTCTTGCACCAAGGAAACAAATTAAAAATAACTTTGATGTTTCGGGGTAGGGAAATGGAACACATTGAACTTGGTATGGATTTGGTAAAGCAAGCTATTCAGGATTTGTCTGGTGTTGGTAAGGCAGACGATCAACCAAAACTGAATGGTAGGTTCATAATTGTTACTCTATCGCCTCTGCCCAAGGGCCAAAGGATACTCAAGTTCAATTCTTTGGAAGACTTGGACTCAGATGATTCAGAGGAAGAGGATGATTCCAGTGAAGACGCAGATATAGAATCTTCAGAATAGTATTTCTTCTATCTAATGAGCTTCAAGTTAATTTTACTTGCTGGTCTTGGAGGTGGATTAGGCTCTTCAGTTCGTTTTGTATTATACTCTTTTTTTAATAATTCGGGCCCTTGGGTTACTTTGATTGTAAATGTGTCTGGTGGGCTACTAATTGGTTATTTAATGCGCTCTTTTGAAACCAATTCCCCTTCGAATAATTTTCGTGTCTTTTGGATTGCCGGATTTTGTGGTGGATTTACAACATTTTCCGCATTTGGATTGGATTTTTTTAATTTCATTCGTCAAGAACAGATAGCGGTTGGTTGCCTGTATGCCATTCTTAGCTTTATAGGTACTGTTTTCGCTGTATATTTAGGATTCAGAGTTTTATCATAGTCTTTATTTACCAGTATTTATGTCATCTTGCTTTAATTGCATGGATGTGAAATGTTAAAAATAGTGCCCTTAAAACTAATAGTTACCTTTCTTTTTATTGGGAGTTGTGCAAAATCTCTTTGTTCTGTTTCCCCAAAAAACCCATTTTTAAGACCAGGTTCGAATAAAAAACCTCCACCACCGAAGGCATTGAATGTGAATCAAACCTTTCCTAAGAAGGATATGTCAAAGGAAATTGAATTTCGCGGTTATTTTGTTTTAAAAGGCCAACCTTTCTTTTGTCTCTTTAATAAAAAATCCAATCATGCGGAATGGATTGGTATTTCAGAGCTGACCTATGAAGAATTTAAAGCTGAAAGTTTTGATTTAGATTCTGAAATTTTGACTGTTCTTTACGAGGGTACAACCTATGAGCTATCTCTTATCCAGGGAGGATCATCTACAGGAGCCCCCCCTCTTGGCTTCCCGCCTAAACAAGCTTCTGCTGGGCCTTCAATCGCCAGAACTCCTCAAGCTCCCACTAATTCTGCATCCCCTAAATATATGCCTCCCCGCCCTAAGACGACACCTACTCTCCCAGATTGGCTGGTAAACCGTAAGGTCTCACCTGCAGCACCGTCAGGAAATAGTAACTTAACTTCTAGCGGAAGCTACCCGGGAAGCGTACCAAGAAGAACATTTCCAAATACGCCGAGTTTTGGAAGTGGAACTCAAGCGGTACAATCCCCATCAGAAGATAACAATGGTCAGGCTTTCTTGGGTCGATCAAATTCTGTTTCCAACACTCCTTCCTCGGACTCAACTTTTTCAAATAAACCTCCGACTTTGACAGGTTCTAATGTTATTGAGCAAACTGATCAGCCATCATCTGAGAGCGTTTTGGATTTAGAAAATCTACCACCCCCACCCCCACCCCCTAACATAACTCCGCCAACTCCTCCACCCAACATTTTACCTGCCCGTGAGAACTGAGTATGTCCTCGTTTTTCTCAACTTTTTCTGTGTACTTCTTGCAAACATTTATGGAGAGTTTGAGCGAAGGATTGGTAAATTAGAAAGCCAAACTTGGAGTACTCACTTCGCACTTGGAAGTAACTTGTACCCATATCAGAGTTCAAGTAATATACCGGATTTTTCTCCAGTAGGTGCTCTTATTTCAGAAAATGGTTCTCTTGGTACTGCTACTTTGATTGCTCCTGATTTAGCAGTTACTGCGGC
>Ga0163109_10004766_pt1 | contig 10258 bp, 6 predicted proteins | sample CRUFie1St13metaG_FD_108704 | JGI IMG/M metagenome (GOLD analysis project Ga0163109, IMG submission 108704) | Marine microbial communities from the Costa Rica Dome - CRUD Field 142mm St13 metaG | ecosystem: Environmental > Aquatic > Marine > Oceanic > Photic zone | place: Costa Rica: the Eastern... | reverse complement strand
TGTTCTAAAGTATCTGTCGTTTAGACCACTGTTCTTGAATTTGTATCCTCTACCGTAGAACTTGACTGCTTCAGTTGCTTGTCCTTCTACAATACGATTACCAAAAGGTGGTACAGCAAACGTGATCTCAGTACCACTAAGGGTAAACGCTACGCCTGGTTCTTGCCATACACCATCTAGTGTGATCTGTAACTGTTCTGCCTTAGCAAGTGATAGAGCACTACCAGTCTTCTTGTCAATCAGGGTAAATGTCTTAGTTCCTGATAGTTGTCCAGTATTAGGATCAAAGTCTCCATCAAATGGTTGACTGAGTGCTAGTTCGTAGACATTGGTTTCTGAAGTATCGAAAGTATCTACAGAAACAGATCCAACACCTGTTTCAATCTTCAGATCTTCAAACTTCGCCCAGGAGTTGACAATCTCAATCTTATTAGATAGTGAGGTAACGTCTAGGGTTGGTAGTTCAATAACACTAAAGTGTGAAATTGCTGGTTGCTCGACAGGCATTGGGATGTCTGCCTTGCTGTCGATAACCATCTCACCGAACATCTTGAAACCAGCAGGGTGTGTGGTTTCGAGCAGTAGATTTCTCCAGACATCAATAGATGTCTTGGATCTTACAACATAAGAATAGTCTTGGTAGTAGAAAGAGTCTTGTAGACGCTGACTAGCAGCACTTAGTTTGCCACGGTCTCCTCTAAAGGAACCGAAGTTGTCAACATAAGATTTGATGTCTGCTACGAACTTAGTAACCTTGACATCTTTAATATTAGCAGTTCTGAGTCCATCAACACTCTGGATTTCCTGTGTTCCGAAGGTTCCTGTGGTAGCACGAACTCTAAGTAGGTTTCCACCTTTCCTGAATCCACCATCTAGAACAATAGCAGTAGCACCAGTTGCTGGTTGAGTGATCAGTTCTCCAGATTTGAAGTCATCACTGATATTAGATAGTACCAGTGTAGTAACAGACTTAAATTCTGGTAGAGTAGACTTGTCACCATTGAATGATCTGCCTGGATCTAGAATCCTGACATTCTTAGGTGTACCAATCGTTGACGACTCTAGGTAGATCTTTACGTCACCTTCAGCAATCCTTGCTGTTGGTTTGTAGGTGAATCCACCACCTTCTTTAATAATTCTGACTTGAGATAGCGATCCATTCAGTACATCACATTCGTACTGATACTTGATGCCATCACCATCAGTGATAATGACAACAGGTTTAGAATAACCAGATCCTTTCTCGTTAATGATGAATCCAACAACAGTCTGCTTGTCTTTGTCCCAAACTGGGTCAACCAGTGCTTCACTATCAGAAGTTGGAGATACACCATCTACAATAGGAACATCTAGGTAACTGTCGCCAGTATTGACAATTCTGACATGATCGATGTTACCAACGGCATTTCTACCAGATGTTGTGTATGAAATAGCACCAGTGCCATCATATGCTGGAACGTTATCGAGAGCATAGACAATTCTAGTGTCAGTTGTATAGATTGCTCTTCTTGGTCCTGTTAAAGGATCATCGATAATCCTTAAATAAGAACCACCAGTATTAACGTCTGGTGATACCTTAATAAAGTAGAAGTAGTTCTGGAAGTTGATTGGTTGTCTAGTAGTATAGGAGTTACCAGCAATAGCAGGTCCAAATCCTAGTTTGATAGAAACAAATGATCCAGTGTTACCAGGAGCAATACCAGAAGTCTCTTTTTCTTCAGTAAAGATGTTGTAGTTAGCACTAGAAGAGAAATCTAGGAATGTGTCAACCATAGAAGAGTGACTGACATCAAAGATGTACTTGTAATACTTCTGGATAGGAATAACAGGGTTAATCGAGAAGTTGACGTTATCTGTGGAAAACTCTAGTCTATTGGCAACTTCCTGAGCAGATCTAACAGAAACCAACTTAGATGGGATGCTGCTATCAAAGAACGAGGAGCTAGTGCTGATAACCTGTGGATTCTGAATAGAATACTCGTAAGCAATAGCAATCGTCTGAGCAGACTCGTCATACTCAATTAGATATGGTTTGGTAGCATCTACACCAAATGGTCTGAAGTTGCTATCAAATCTGTACTTACCATCTACAAGGGTTACAGTAGCATTGTTGTAGTGGTTTAGTGGGATAGTATTATGCTGACCTCTCTTTACAGTAAGAGTCTTTCTAATAGAATCAACTGCTTCGATCTCTAGAATCTCGTTACCAATCTGGATAAAGTCTTCTTGAGAGAGGTTACTGACGTTAGATACATCTAGTTTTGTGTTGCTAGCAGCAAATCCAACGTGGTCAACCTCAATGGTCAAACGCTGTGAACTTTCTTCGGAAACAACTCTGGAAAGAGAAGCATCAGTTACTGTGAGGACATCTCCTCTCTTGTAACCATTTCCTTTCTCATTGATGATGACATTGGTTACAGTACCAGTGTCTAGGGCAGCACCACTGGAAACAGTGATGGTACAACGGGCATTACCAGCGTCTCCTGGTTTACCAATGCCAGGTCTTGCCTTAGTAACGTCCTGGAAAATCAATTCTACATTGACATATGTGCCAGTAGTGTATCCTCTACCAGAATTAAGGACATCCGAACTACCAATACCCTTATCTACGACAGTAGATGAGTGTGTAGGGGCAAATACTACAGCATCTTGATACAGACGCTTTCTTACGTAGTTTGTTGTAGTAGAAAGGTTGTCATCTGGTGTAACGGTGACAGTGATCTCATCACCAACGCCAACGTTGTGAGTTTCGTCAGTTTCAAGAATAGCAATATTCTTGTCAATCTCAAACGGAGTCAACCCAGTGCTCAATGATTGAATTTGGATGATCCGAGATCGGTTGGTATCACTGAGGTTTGAGGACCTTAAATACTTGTCATCGTCAATTACGAAGGCACCAGTCAATACCTTGACCTTAACAGAGTTTTGTCTGGTTGTTGTCTCAAGAATCTCACCAGTAGCAATTACTACCTTGTCATCGTCAGTCAATGACAGTGTAGAACCAATAGTGAAACTAGAGTCGTTATCAAGTACAAGTCTTAGTACCAGAGTCTGGGCATTGACAGAAGAATCGGTGTTAAAGTCTCCAAGAACGTTTCTTAGGACCAAATCACTGCCATTAAATACGTCACCGATCAAAACACCCTGACCAGTGATGCCACCCTCGTCATCTGATTGAGAAATAGTGTCTCCAGCAAACAGATAAGCACTTTGGGTAATGTGAACTCTCTGTGCTTTGGTGTCATTAGACTCTAGACTAGATACTGCCTTACCAGTAACAGTCTTAACTTCCAGAACACTGCCGTCACCAGAGGTGTTAGCATTGTTGACGTGGACAGTATTACCAGGAGAGAAGTTGTGGGTAGAGCCTTCTACACTAACAGAGTCTACGTTACCAACATTGATGTCTCTTACAAGACCACTGAATCCAGTTCCGTTCTTCTCTGTCTTGTCTGTTCTTAGTGCTTTCAGGTCAGTAGGAATGTCATCCTGAGAGATGTTGGAGTTATAGTTTGAATCAACAGGTAGAGAATAGTAGTTGACACCAAGGATGTATGGGAATACAGGTGCCTCGTTAGCATCTACAGTAATAAAGTAAGCGTAAGTTCCTTCGGGATAATCTGGAGTTACACAGAATCTACCATTGTTGGCATCCAACTCAGTTTTTCCTGAATTGATTGATGGAGTCCAGGTAAAGTCGTCAATAAACGTTCCCAGAGGATACAAACCTGTGTCAGGACCATTAGGTCTAGAACCAGCAAGAACATAACCACTGAGGAGTCTAGTGATACCACTAGCGGCGTCTACAGGGTCAGTGTAACCATATGGACCATAAATTGGGTTGCCATCATAAGCATATCCCAAGATTGGGGAGTGAGTCGTTTGATTTTGGACGTTTTGAGTATATTCTGTTGGAGTGTTATATGCTCTCTTTCTTACTTCGATTGGGTTAGCAATATAAGCATAACCATAATCTCTAGTAGGATTGTAGTTAGCAAGGATAGTACCGTTGCTATCATCAAGGTTATTCTTGTTTACTTCGTATCTGTTATATACCCACTTCTTGATCTCTACAGAAGCAGAAGCGTTTTTACCGATTGCTTCGACAACAACTGTAGTGAATCCTCTGGTGTAGAATCTACCACCATTGATCTTATTGACTTCTTCAATGCTACCATCGGCATTCAAGACTGCTTCAAACTCAGCAAAGTTACCTTTGCCCAATCCGTCAGCAATTCTGATGATAGGAGGTGAAGAGTAATACTTACCTGGGTTAATGATGTCCATACTAGTGATGGCACCATTAGTAATGACTGGAGATAGGAGTGCTCCCTCACCAGATGTAATTCTGATAGTAGGTTCTTCAGTAAACTCCTCGTCAGTGAGGATTTCGATAGAATCTACAACTGTACCAGCAAGAATTGCTCTTGCCTTGTTCATTTGCTCGTTAACTAGAACAAATGGTACAGCATCGTAAGATACGCCTCTGTTTTCTACTTTACTGGATACGATGGGTCCTTTCTTGATTCCATCAGTAGATTTGTATCCAACAGCGAGACCACCATCAAGGAAGATACCAACATCTCTAGAAGGAGTGGTATATACCTCAGTTGTGGTGGTTGGACGCTTTCTAATTAGTTTTAGGTGCTTCTGATCACTGAGACTTTCGCTGTAGTCAGTGTTGAGAAGTAGATTGCCCTTTGGATAACCAGAAGAACAGACATAGTAATACTGATCGTCTTCAAAGATAGCACCGATGTCAGCAGCAAAATCCGAAGCAACGTTCTTGATCAGAACATTATTGACATCAGGATCTTGATTGATGAACCATCTGTTCCTTGCCAACTGGCGATCATAGATGATTGGATCTAGAGTTTCAAAACCAGGATCGGTTACCTCAATGATGTCATCTGCTCTAGAGTATGGTTCTGCTACCTCTGGCAACAGATTGTACATAATACCGAGAGGAACCAGCGATACTTCGCCGCTAGTTACCGAAGCATACGAATATACTGCTTTATTGTCACCATGATTTCTGATAGGTCCAAGACGCTTGTCGATGATGAACTGATTTACGGTCTTGTCGTTGTAGACAATGACTTCATCGCCGATAAGGATCTTACCCTTCTGTGGAAAACCTACAGTAGAGAGAACATTGATTCTGTCACCACTGTCTAGAGTGTTAGAAGCAATGGTAGTAGTTTTGGTTCTAGCAGCAACTTTGAACTCGCCGTTAGTCGTAGTTGGTTCTAGAATGATCTGATAGATGTCTTCTAGTCCATCGTTGCCGAGGAAGATGACACTATCAACAACAGCAGAAGCAAATTCGAGTGCTAGATCAACGTCATCAGTCTCTTGAGAAAGGACATTTCCGATCATGGTGGTAGGGTCACCAGACAGAATTTTGACCTTTAGAGAATAGTCCTTAACCCAGTCACTGACTGAACTTTTAAGGGTTAAATCTTTAGGATTAAATGTAGTAGGAACGTCCTGGGGTTCCTTTGCTACAATAGAATTAAAGATAAATTTGATACTTCTATCAGTACCTTTCGCTCTGTAGAATTTGCTGATATTCTTGATCAGCGTCCTCTTATCTACAGTAGGTTTGAGGTAAGATTCTGGGAAGGAGTCGAGATATGTCTTCTCAAATTCCTTGACCAGGGCATACAAAAATAGATTACTAATGTTATGGACAACATCACCTTGATAATGAGGTGCCGCTGCTGTCGTAACAAATGTAGAATTGTGATACAGGTCACCGATGGTTGTGTTGCCACTAACACCACGGGATACTTCTCTTAGTTCAGTATCGGTTCTACTTTGGTAGAAAAGGATCTCTTCACCAATTTTTACATAACCATTCTGTCTAGGGAAGGAAGTAGCATCATCCAGAGTGATGGTACTAGAATCTGCCAGAATGTTTGCATTAAGAATTGCCGACTGTGCCAGCAAGTTCTTCTCATAAGAATTAATATTTCTATACTTGTCTAAGTTAGACAAGAGGTCTAGTGGTTGTCCAGCAGACTCCAGATGCTCGTAATACTTTTCTACGAACTTAGAGAATTTTTCGTACTCGTTTGTTATAAACCCTGGGAGTTGTGACTCGATTAGGGTCGATATCCTTCTCTGTTTTGGAGACATCTAAAATTACTCTGGATACACCGTAAATTTACTCTTAGTCACATCTACGTCTAGATACACTTCTCTTGAAGCACTGATGTCATTAGAAAGAGGTTTAACACGAATCTCGATTCGGTTGTCACCATAACTACCTTCTACGATAGTTAAGTCGTATAATTTGACCTCTCCCTTGGCATAATCAACAGTCCCAAGAGAATCATTTAATATAAGTTTTTCACCAGTTAAACTGTCTAATCTATATAGGTACACAATGCCATCCCTATCCTCAAAATACACCGTGTACGTTGGGAACTCGGTGACTTTGAAACCTGTTGACATGATAGTTGGACCATCACATTCTTTGTCAAAGGCATTCTGATAACATACTTCATAGAATGAAGAAGAATTGATCTGAGGGAAGAAATCTTTCCTCATCATAATTCCAGTGGTATTTGAGTTGATTGACTTGTCAGCGTTGTCGATAACAGAGACAAACTTACTAAATCTAAATTTTCCGTTAAATTTCTCAACGGTTGACTGCGCCAGGTAATTTTCTATACTTGAAACTACTTTATTACGAACTTCTTCTGGTTTTAACGTTGTAATACTAGTATTATAGTAAACACCAGTTGTTGCCTCAACATAAAGGATAGAAGGATCAATTACCTCAGGGGTTACTGAAGCAACCATATACTTCTTCAGTTGAGCAACGATGTCACGCTTAGTTGTACTAGAGAGGAAACTAGCGTTGGTTGGTTTGACAACAATCTTTACTTTGCCGTACTCGGGTGGTTCGTCCTCTTCACCACCAAAGGTGATGATGTCACTAACAGCAGGATAGATGTTCCTAACAATAGCAGCGTAGTCAGCAGCAGTGACAGCACGGTCCTGTGTACCGAAGTATTTTGGAGCGTTATACTTGATTTTAGAAATCGACTCAATATCAGCACCACCGTTCGCTGGTTCTGCTGTAATACCCATTACTTGGGTTACATAACCAGCAACGTTGAACAAATCGGTAAGAACACCATTAAAGGTGAAGGTCTTAGCACCATTTGTACCAGCACCGTTGGTAGTGAGGTAAGTGATCTCTACTTTGTTACCATTGTCTAGTGCTGCTCCTAGAACACCATCACCGAAGAACAATTCATACCTCTCATCCTCAATCTCCTCCAAGAAGAAGACTTTAGAGTCAGGTGTTACGTCCAGAATGTTGTCGGAGTATTCATAGGTAGCGAAACCAGTTGCCTGAGCACTTTCAAACACTTTGACACGAATCGAACTAATATCGATGCTCGGATTCTGTAGAATAAAGCGTTGAGACTTGTTCGCTGTACTAACCGTATATTGGGTTGTAAGGACGGTTCCCTCGTAAACGGGGATAGCATCGAAATATGCTGTTCCGTTCTCTACAGGGGCAGTATGGTCGTCTATAGCAACGAATGAGTACAGGGTGTCATCGAATGTCGTCGTGAAACCTGTGCCCTTTCTTAGTTTGGCAATTTTTGGCGCTGTCTGTGGGTAATTGACTTGGAATGTCACCTTTGCCATCGGTGCTACAACACTCTTAGGTCTATAACCAAGTTGCTTCGCCAAAGCAACCACATTATCTCTTAACGTTGCCGAATCGAGAAACATCTCGTTCACCAACATGTTGGCATTGAAGGCACTATAATAAGTGTTGTAAGCAAGAGTGTCCAACAGCACACTCATTGCCGATCCTTCAAAGTCATACGACGTGAAGTCAGACTGTGCTCTCAAATATTCCTTGAGGGCAGTTTTAATCTCATTAAAGTCTAGATTGGAGACTTGTACGTATGATGCCATGGGTTATCTAGCTGCCTCTAGGAAGAAATCGACGTTTGATTGAATATCATCACGACCTAGTACATTATAGGCAACAGATATGTCATACCCATTGTCTTCAAAGTTAGTGTCAACGATAATTTCGTTTAACCTAACCCTTGGCTCGTACTTTCTCAAAACATAACCTACCTGTTCTCTAATCAGGGTTGCTGTACCTACATCAAGTGGTTCAAATAGTAGGTCGAACAATCCTGTACCCAGGTCACTATTAAACAACCGCTCACCCTTTCGAGTGAGCAGCAAATTCTTAACAGACTGTTTGATGTCTGCATTATCTTTAACCACCATTAAATCCTCGGTTACAGGATGTGGTTTAAAACTGACATTAAGATCTTTAAATGTCGGACGGGCGGGCATGGAGATAGGTTTTTAGTTATTTATCTCACTTTCCTACAAATCCATCTGCCCATTCTGCTTTGTTGGTCTCAAGAATTCGTTTGTTCTCCTTGATAACCCTATGTTGCTTCAACCAGTAATCACTCTCGGGTTGGGTGATGAGTGTCATTCCAGAGTTGACGAATTCTTTGCTTTTGTCTGTTGGGGAGTTTGCCATTGGTAATCCTTTCGTACAATTCTGATTCCCAGAAACTATAGTAACTGGTTTTGTGGAGATCTTCTCTCGCCTTTAGTAATTTATCTCGTCGCTGGATCAGTATTAAATTTGCTTTACCAAAGTTAGACTGGATCCCGTTAATGTAAGTTGGTTCGTCTTTGTGGTCATCTAATATCATGTGGTCGGGATACCTCATATTAAGTTCCCCGATTGTCCTCATCATACTACAGATGGAAATGTCGTCCTCAACGATATAGACTACAACGTCGTAATCGTCATTCAGAGTCACATTGCTCAGAGCACGTTCCTCCACTAACACAGTAGCAGAAAAAGCGTAAGGACACACGGAATGACCGCCTAACTCCTCACGCTTTACGGAAAGACTCTTAACCCACTCTTTTACCTCACTTACCTTGTCCACGATACATCTTTTTCTTATTGTTTCTGCTAGTAGCAGCGTACTTCGTGTGCTTCCCATTACCCTGACGGGTTTTCTTGGGAGTTGCCTCGATCATCGTCTGACCAGACAGTCCAACCTTTGCTCTTGCCATAATAATCCTTGAGTGACCTCTGTATTATAGCACAATCACCCTCTACTGCCAATGATCACAGTCGGATGTGAGAATGGTCCTGTGAGTGGTCTAGCAGTGCCTACCAGCGCTGCTTGATCGCCCTGGACTGCTGGTTTCTGCTTGTTGATATACACAGATTGATTCACAGTTGTCTGTATAGTCCTGACACCTGGGATACACGGTGCTGGTGCTGGATTGATCTTTACACCCTCTACAGTATCCAATACCGTAGCAGATGTATACATCTGTACCTGCTGCTTGTTTATATAGACATTCGTGGGAATCGGTGTCCCTCCTAATGCCTTAGGGGGATACGTACAGTTTCCATCTACTGACTGAGTGTCAACTGTCGCTTTCGTTACTAGCAATGGCATCTTCGATCCTCCTTAGTCTTTCCTCTACCTCATCCAAGTATTCAGTGATCTTCATATGATCCCTACCTGGAGGACGGTAGAATAACTCCATATTACTCAGATAAGAGTTCAGGTCCGTCTTCGATAGATAGTCTTTCATTCCTTACCTCTCCATTATCTAAAACAGTTTCTACTCCCAGCTTGTCTGGGGTTCTTAACTCTTCATAGTATTTGTGAGCAACACCTTCGATATTGTCACAAAATTCGTCAAAGTCATCAAACATTTGTTCTTGTAATACGCCGTCAGGCGTTTTATAGGTTACTTTGTGTTTCATGAGGGTTTTTGCTATTTTTTCACCTGGGGAATTTTTTTATATACGAGGGACCCAGAACTTTGGATTTCCTCTGTAATATTTATCGGGCGCTGGGAAACGTTTATAGCTTAGAAAGAAGGTACTTTTTTGGCATCGCTCGGCGCTTGGGGGGCATACAAAAAAGGGGGCGATCACTGCCCCCTGTGTTATACTGTCAACCGTTGCCCATCACCACAGCGTAGGCAGAGGGTGACGAGATGTGCTCTCTGTCCTTCCATTGCTGTGACCCTCGCTTGGTCTTAAATCCTACCCGTTGGCAGATGAGTTCTCCTTTACGTGGTCGGCGTGGTCGGATGGTCTTCATGGTGAACCCTGCTGCCATGAGTTCTGCTTTGGTTGCTGTCTGGAAATTCATTTGGTGAAGACGACGATCTTATGGTATGGGAGGAATCGATTCAGCAAGCGAGCGCCTGCCTTGGC
>Ga0163109_10004764_pt1 | contig 10260 bp, 4 predicted proteins | sample CRUFie1St13metaG_FD_108704 | JGI IMG/M metagenome (GOLD analysis project Ga0163109, IMG submission 108704) | Marine microbial communities from the Costa Rica Dome - CRUD Field 142mm St13 metaG | ecosystem: Environmental > Aquatic > Marine > Oceanic > Photic zone | place: Costa Rica: the Eastern... | reverse complement strand
TGATTTCGTCGGCCAACAGCAGGTTCGTGGAGATCGGGCCGAGGTGCGTGGTGAATTCATTCGTCCGCTGATCGAGCACCTCCGAACCGAGGATGTCCGACGGCAACAGGTCGATGGTAAACTGCACGCGGCTAAACTTGAGATCAATCGTCTTGGAGATCGTCTGTACCAGCAGAGTCTTGGCCAAGCCGGGCATGCCTTGCAGTAACAAGTGGCCTCCGGTGAAAAGTGCAATCAGCAGCCGCTCGACGACCACGTCCTGCCCCACCACGACCTCCGCCACCCGCTGGCGAACGTCCGATACGAGATTTTTACGAATCGTTTCCATGGGATATTGGCCAAGCGGCCTAATAAATTCCAAGCGGAGCCTACGCCGGTGGAGCCAAGTGGCCAAGCGGAATGGTTGGCGCTGGGGCAGGCGCCGGGCTAGGCTCCGCGAAGGCAAAAAGCAGGTTTGGCTGGCAGTGCTGCGGCCGTTCAACGAGGGCGTGCATCCCCGAACGGTGGCTGCATTGATCAACACGAAGCTGAACAAAAACGGCCCGGCCCGGGCCACGATTGGCAGTATAACCGTGAGCATCAATCCGGACGGCGAGTGGGCCGTTGACCGGAGGTAGGTCGAAAAATGAGAGTCATTTACGCCACCGCATGGGTTGGTCTGGCCGTTTCGGTTTCATCATCGGAGAAACTACCCTTGGCGTTTCTCGAGCGGTACTGTCTCGATTGTCACGATGCCGACAAGGCTAAGGGCGAATTCAATCTGGAACGCTTGTTGGATGCGGAGATCTCCGCGCATGCCGGGAAATGGGAGACCTTCATCCGGCGGTTGGCAGCCCGGCAGATGCCGCCGTCTAAGCGGAAGCTTCAGCCAAGCGGAGAGTTCCGTTGTCGGTTGCAATCCGATTTTGCGGATTTAAACTCCAGCCCATGAAGATGACTCGCCCCAGGGGATCGCTTAGCCAAGCGCCTGGTTTCACGTTGATCGAGCTGCTGGTGGTCATAGCGATTATCGCGATTCTGGCCGGCCTGCTTCTACCGGCGTTGGCCCGTGCTAAGGAGAAGGGGCGTTCCACCGCATGCCTCAACAATCACAAGCAAATTGGAATCGCCTTCATGCTATACGTGGACGATTACGAGATGTTTCCCGTACACCCAACCTGGTCCACCTACGGCGGGAAATTGGGCCTTGGCCCCGGCTACCAAAGTAACAACAGGACGATTGCCGGCTTCGACAAGCGGCCGTTAAACAAGTATACGTCCACTGCCGAAGTTTATCGCTGCCCAAGCGATGCGGGTGATGTGCTGCACCCCGAGCACTTCCCCAAGACCAAGCCGGCTGCTGAGAAAACCTGCTTCAACTACTACGGGACGAGCTACCTCGTGCAGTGGTCGTGGGACGGGTTCGGCGTGCAGCACGTCACTGCCGCGCCGGGGCAAAAACCGCTGACCGAGTCCGACCTTTCCCGGTCGCCTACCACCAAGTTGATTCAGGCCGACTGGCCGTGGCACGGCAACCGTGCCGAGAAGTCAAAGAAAACTCAGTGGCATAAACTCGGGGTTCGTGGGTTGAACACATTGTTTGGCGACGGCCACGCTGCGATTTTCGTCTTCCCGCCCGACCTTCACAACTGGGCCGGCCGCAAGCCAGACCCCGCCAACGGTTTTTGGTAGGGTGCCGCATCCCGTGACAGTGCGGTGAAATCCAGCAGCGCTACGATGGTCGCGAAAAAAAACCTTAAGTTGGATTTGTTTCCCCAGTGCATTCGGTTTTCAGAGTTGGTTCAAGTTGCAGTGACCGCTGGGTAGTCGGGTGCCGTTGCGCCGGTCAAGGCAGCCAAGTGGTAACGAGATCAAATATTTTGGATCGCGTTTTTAAGGATACTTATCGCCCGGGCCATCTCCTCATCGGTAATGGTCAACGGGGGCGTGAGGGTGAGGATATTTCCGTTTGAAACTTTGAAGCTCAGGCCGTTGGAGAGGCAGTCGTACATGACGCGCTCGGCGGCATCCGCTTGGCCAAGCTCGACGGCCAACGCGAGGCCAAGGCCGCGCACCTCGGTCACGATGGGTGTGTCGCGGAACAGTTCATCGAGTTGCTTCCTTGTTTTCGCACCAAGGGCTGTCGATCGTTCGATCAGGTTTTCTGTTTCGACCACATCCAACATGGCAAGCGCGGCAGCTGCGCCGAGGGGCGTTTTCTCGTGGGTATAATGGCCAAGCGCACGTGTAGCTGCCACGTTAAGTTCCTCCCTTGCGAGCATCGCGGCCATGGGGAGCACACCGCCCCCGAGTCCCTTGCCGAGTACGAGGATGTCCGGTGTGACGCCGCTGTGTTCGTAGCAAAACAGTTTGCCGGTTCGACCGAAGGCGAGGGGGATTTCATCGAAAACGAGCAGCGCGCCGTGTTGGTTGCACAATTCCCGGACGCGCTCCCAGTATGCATCCTCCGGACGCTCAATCGTGGTGCACCGTATCGGCTCCGAGATGACGGCACCGATGTCGCCCTCCTCATGCATGAGGCGTTCGATGGCGTCTGCGTCTTTTCTTCCGCGTGGCCAGGGGACATGGTGGCTGCCCGGCAACAATGGGCCGAGGTCGTCGCGGAACAGGCCTTCGCCCCCGATGGAGATGGCATCCAGCGAGGCGCCGTGAAAGGTGCCCCACATGGAGATCGTCTTGTGCCTGCCGGTGGCGTAGCGCGCGAGTTTCATGGCCATGCCGATGGCGGATGTGCCCCCCGGCGAAAACAACACCCGGCTGAGGTTGCCCGGTGCTAGCATCGTGAGGCGTTTGGCTAATTCTACCGCGGGCTTGTTGGTGAAGCGGCGGGGGCTGAAGGACAATTCGTCCAGTTGTGACTTAATAGCCTCGATGACTTTCGGGTGCGAATAACCTATCTGATGCAAGCTGTTGCCGTGGAAGTCGAGATACTCCCGCCCCGCTGTATCGGTGAACGTGGATCCGCTGCAACTAACGATCTCCGTCAGGCAAGGTGTGGAGAGGGATTGGTGGAGAAAAAGCGCCTCATCCCTTGCGAGGGTTTGCCTCGTTTCGGGGTCAATGTGTTGCTCCTGCCAGGCTCGGCGCAGGGGCGTGTTGTTGAAGTCACCCTCTGTGTTGTCAGTGGACATGTGCTTGGCCAAGGGCTTCTAACGATTCCTTACCATCGGGGGTGGACTGGAACTTGGAACGATAATCCTTCGGCGCCAGCCCGGTTTCCCTCTTGAAAAAACGAGAGAGTTCCTCGGGGCTTTCGAATTTCATATCCTGAGCGATTTGGCTGATCTTTTGTCGGGTATTTTTCAGTATGACTTGAACCTTGGCCAAGCGGACCCGCTTGATTTCCTCCTTTGGAGTGAGGCCCATCTGCTGGACAAAATGTTTGTTGAACCCCGAGAGGGACAGCGGACTGCGGGCGGCAACCTCGGAGACGTGGATGGGGTAAACCGGAGCCACAGATCGAATGTACTTCACTGCCTGTGTGACTATAGGGTCGTCCACGGCCAGGGTGTTAGTTGACTCGCGTGCCACGATTTCACGGATGGGGATGGTCTCGAGATGATCCTCCGCGACCGACTTGCCGTTCATCATGCTCGAGAGCAGTCGGGCGGCCTCGAAGCCCACTCGCTCCCCGGGATAGGCCACGCTTGAGAGGGGTGGGGTCGAGATTTGGCAGAACACCTCGTCGGCGTTTGTTCCCATCACGGCGATTTCCTCCGGCACTTGGATACTGATTTCATTGCAGATGCGAATGATGTTGCTGGCGAGCATGTCGTCCTTGGCGAAGATGCCGATCGGTTTGGGTAGACGGTTAAGTTCATTCACGATCTGCTCGTGCATTTTCAACCAACGTCCCTCCCACGGAAAATGATCCGGCTCGAACTGCACATTGATACATTCAAAACCGGCGTTCAGAATCTCCTGTTCGAACGCGGTTCCCCTTTGCTTTGAGTAGGTGCGAGAGGGGTCGCCCCAGTAGGAAAAATGTTTCAGGCCAAGCGTGAGCAAATGCTGAGCGGCTTGTTTGCCGATCTCGAGATTGTCTGGGATGACGCTTGGGTAACCCTTGCCGGTGCTTTCGGCGCTGAGATTGACTACGGGAATGTTTCTCCGCTTGAAATTCTCGGCTTCCTCCGTCGAAAAACGAAAAAGGATTAACCCATTACCGTCCCAGTTTTGGTCTATTACCACTGGTGCCATTTCGTTGGTGGAATCAACTAGAGTTTGAATCTGCCATCTTTGGTTTCTTCGAATAAAATCAACAACACCCTTAAAGATTGGGCGAGTGAAGCTTGCCCAAGAAGGAACTCGTATACCAACAACCGGCATTTTTCTTGCGGTCTCGGCTTTAGAATTGTGTTTTTTTATAGGCACTAATCACTTCTTTTTTAGTGGGGAAAGGAAATGCATTCTAGCAACAATCCGCAAGTAAACTTTTTATTTTTGCTTAAAATACACAGTATCTAATCATGAATGATACAATTGTTTGGATAATAGACTTCGCGAACGGGAAAATATTATTATCTTAAAGCATTGAGTTATTTAGTTAAAAAATGATAGTGATAATGCAATTTTAGTGCTTGAAAATGCACATAAAATAATGCTCGTCACATTTTCTCTTTTAGGTAGTTTTTTGAAAAATCTTATACGCAAATAATCTAAATAAATTAGAAATATGATCAAAAAAACAATAGTGGGTCTGGTAAATTCCTTCCTTCTTTTATTTGCAGGAACAGTTGGCGGTCAGGCGCAAGATGCTTTCGTGGCAACATGGAACTTCGGCGAGGGCGATTTGTCGGCTTTGCATGGTGAGGACATGGAATATATGGAAGACGGAGAGGTTTCTACAGCAGATTTAGTCCAGTTTGGAGCGACGGATGCTTTAGGGATTTCTCCGATAAAAGAAGAAATTGCCAATGTAATAAAGATTGGAAAACTGGATCCCGACCAAGGACTCATTGCGCCTTTGACTGAGGATAGTAATGGAGGAGGGGATACAATCAACAATTGGACTGCTGTTATGGATGTCCTAATTCCTTCAGGTTCAGCGGGTAAGAAGCAATCGCTCATAGAACTTGTTTCTGACGAATTTGTGGCAGGTGCTGCTGATGCAGAGTTTTACATTGGTGCAAATAATGGAATAGGTGCTGTAGGTTTGGAGTATGGCAGTTTAACTCCTGAGAAGTGGCATCGAATCGTGATTGTTGTTAATATTGAGGAGCTTTGGGCTAATTTTTATATTGATGGGATTAAGGTTGGTGAAGTTACTTTTCCGGACGACAGCCTTGATGGGAGATGGTCTCTAGACACATTGTTTGATATGAAGATGACATTATTTAATGATGATAACAATGAATCAGAGGAGATATTCGTAAACAGTATTCAGATAAGATATGAACCTCTCAATAGTGGTCAGGTCTTGGCTTTAGGAACAGCAACTGCTGCAGGAATTCCAAAAAAACTTCCGCCTGTACCATCCTTCGTCGAGCAGTGGGTGCCTGGAGATGTTTATGCGAACGCAGACACTGAATTGTCTGTGACACTTAATGCTGGCGATACAGCCATTACTAATGATTCCATTTCCCTGAGCCTGAATGGCGAATCACTCGCGACCGAAATTACGACTGACGAGAATGTTTTAACTATATCCGCGACGGAAATGGATGCGCTGCAAACTGCTTCTAAGTATGAATTAAAGCTGACTTATACCGATAGCGCCAAGGGTGCTCAGTCTGAATCAATTCAGTTCGAGGTTCCAGTGTATTTCGAGAATTTTGACAGCGTCGAGTTGGGGCCAAACGTGGACGAACAGGCGGTACAGAGCGACGCAGCCTGGACACCGGAAGGGCCAGCCGGTTGGGAGGTGGATCGCTCAGGAGTACCTGGAAATAGTGAGGAACATGTAGGTTATCAGCCTGATGAAGACGGAGATGGTTTTCCTGATAATGATGGTGTTTCAGAGTGGGCAGGGTGGAGTTTTGCAGATTACAAGTGGTGGGTGCAGGTCGCAGGGGATCAGACGCGTTCGCAGTTTACATTAGCGAAAAACGTGGTCGCGGTAGCTGATCCAGATGAGTGGGATGACTCCCCTCATGCTCCCAGTGCCGATAACCAGTGGTACAAGACTTGGATGGCGACGCCGGAAATTGATGTAAGTGGTATTCCTGCCGGTACGCTCTTTGCGCGATTCCATTCCAGTTGGCGTCCTGAATTTGACAGCGACTACCATCAAGAGGGTTACATTCTTGTGAGCTACGATGGGGCGGAGCCGGTTGAGATGTTGACATGGGTGTCTGATCCCAATTCCGAAAACTACCATGACCACAATCAAAATGAAATTGTTACTGTGCCACTCAATAATCCTGATGGGGCAAGTAACGCAAAATTGACCTTTGGAATGCGTGAAGCCGGTAACGACTGGTGGTGGGCAATTGATAATCTGGTAGTAAATGCGGGTACTGTTCCTCCTTCCATTGTTACTCAACCTGTGGGCGTTGAAGTTAATGAAGGTGAGAGCTTTAGTCTCTCGGTTGTTGCTTCTGGGGGGGAACCTTTTAGCTATCAGTGGTATAAGAATGCAGTTGCGATAGAAGGCGCAACAAGTGCTGAATTTTCTTTGGCGCAAGCGGGGGTTGCTGATGCAGGTAAATACAGTGTGAAAGTATCCAATGAAGCGGATGAAGTTTTAAGTTCAGAAGTGATCGTAGGGGTTCAGGCAAGCCTTGGTATCACAATTTGGACAGAGGATTTTGAGGGATTAACTCTTGGTCCTAATGTGGATGAGGGTTTGGTTGGAGAAGAGGTTTGGACCAAGGCGTCACCCGAGGGTTGGTCAATTAATGATGAAGAGGTTCCGGGCACATGGGCATGGCAGGGCCTCGAAGATGAGGAAGGCAATCCTGAAAATGATGGTGTTACAGAATGGGCAGGTTGGAGTTTTGCTGATGTTAAGTGGTGGAGCGAAACTGCAGGCAACCAAAATCGGGCTCTTTTTGAGAAAGCCATAGGGACAGCTGCTATTCTAGACGGTGACGAATGGGATGATCAGCCGCGTGAAGCCGGTATGATGAATACTTTCATGACTACTGGACCTATTCCAATTGATGGCATAATGGAAAACTCCCTGGTGTTCCGCTTTCACTCTAGTTGGCGTCCTGATGCATGTTGTGGTGGCAGCCAGAAGGCAGTTGTCGAGGTTTCTTTTGATGATGGGGAATTGGAGGAAATACTTCGTTGGGAGTCAGATTCTGGAAGTGAGTTTTTTCATGCTGATAGTGAGAATGAAACTGTTAACCTTGTCTTAAATAACCCCAAAGGGGCAGAGACGGTTCAGTTTACCTTCTCATATCTCGATGCGGCCAACAACTGGTGGTGGGCAATCGACAATTTGATTCTTGCCGGGGAACCGGAGCCGATTTTTGCTGAAAACTTTGATAGCTTGGAACTGGGACCGTTTGTTTCAGATAGTGAGTCCGGTGGTGATGGCACTGACTGGACATCAGAAACTCCAACAGGTTGGGTCATGAATCGTGGTGATGGGCATGGGCCAACTGGTGATGATGATGCAGTCACAGAGTTTGATGGTTGGACTTTCCTCGACCCTGTTTCTTGGAATGCCACTGCCGGCCAGGATCGTGATCAATTTACCAAAGGTAGCGGAGTAGTTGCAGTTGGAGATTCTGATGAATATGACGACAAGGCCGACGCAAAATTCAATGCCTCACTTTCAACCCCTGAATTCAGTCTAGAAGGGGTTTCTCCAGGAACAGCAATTCTAGTTTACGATTCAAGTTGGAGGCAGGAGCCGCAACAGGGAACTGTGTCAGTTTCTTTCGATGGTGGTGAGCCTATTACTTTGCTGACTCTTACTCCGGATTCGCCAACTGCCTATAATGAGACAGTGACGCTGCCACTCGGAAATCCTGAAGGAGCCAAAACAGCGGTTATAACATGGGATCATCAAGGTCATAACAACTGGTGGTGGGCGATTGACAACATCAAGGTTACGGTTGGCAAAGCTCCTGCTGGAATTGTGACACAGCTAACAAGCGTTGAAGCGACTGAAGGAGAGGGTGTTGTTTTTCAGGTTGAAGCCAACGGCGATGAACCACTTTACTATAAGTGGTTTAAGGGCGGTGTTGAAATCTCAGGGATCGATGGTCCTGTTTTGGAGTTGTCCAATATCAGCGAAGCCGATGCTGGAGCATATACTGTTGAAGTTAGCAACTCGGCCGGTTCCGCCACGAGCAACCCAGCCCAGTTGGCCGTGTTGCTGAAACCGGGATCAACGCTCGTGTTTGCCGAGGACTTTGACAGCCTCGAGCTGGGGCCGTTTGTCTCCGACAGCGAATCCGGTGGCGACGGGACCGACTGGACCGCCTCGGTGCCGGACGGCTGGGCGATGAATCCAGCAGACGATCATGGCCCGACCGCTGGCGGGGATGATGTCGTTGAGTTCGACGGATGGACATTCTTCGACCCGGTTTCGTGGAACGCAACCGCCGGTCAAAACCGGGACGCGTTCACCAAGGGCACCGGCGCGATTGCCGTGGCCGACTCGGATGAATACGACGACAAGGCTGACGCTAAGTTCAACGCAGCACTTGCCACCCCGTCGATCAGCATCGCTGGGATCAAGGCCGGTTCACTGATCCTGAAGTACGACTCAAGTTGGCGTCAGGAACCGCAGCAAGGCAAGGTCACCGTTTCCTACGATGGCGGCGAGCCGGTGGCGTTGTTGGTGTTCGGCCCGGATACACCCACCGGATACAACGACACGGTGACCGTTCGCATGGACAACCCCGAGGGGGCCTCCAGCGTGGTCATCGCCTGGGATCATCAGGGTCACAACAACTGGTGGTGGGCCATCGACAACATCGAGGTAACCGGCGAATTGCAGCCGATCTTCGCGGAGAACTTTGACAGCCTTGAGCTTGGTCCATTCGTGTCGGACAGCGAATCCGGTGGCGACGGTACCGACTGGACCGCCACAGCGCCGACCGGTTGGGTCATGGCGCTGGGCGAAGACCACGGCCCGACAGCGGGTGGTGATGATGTTGTCGAGTTCGACGGCTGGACCTTCCTCGATCCGGTCTCGTGGAACGCCACCGCCGGTCAGGATCGCGCCTTGTTCACCAAGGGCAGCGGCGCCATCGCCGTGGCCGACTCGGACGAGTACGATGACAAGGCCGATGCCAAGTTCAACGCGTCACTTTCCACTCCGCCCATCAACATCGCCGATGCGGGTGCCAACCAGCTATTGTTGGTCTACGACTCAAGCTGGCGTCAAGAGCCGCAACGCGGCACGGTTTCGGTCTCCTACGATGGAGCCGCACCGGTTGTGCTACTGGAACTCACCCCGGACACGCCGACTGCTTACAACGACACGGTCGAGTTGGAGTTGAACAATCCGGAAGGGGCTAAATCTGTGGTCATCACCTGGGATCATCAGGGGCACAACAACTGGTGGTGGGCCATTGACAATATCGCCGTTAAGTCCAAGCCACCGGGCCCGGGCCCGAACGACCCGGCTGTGGCCGCCGACAAGGCCGTGTACCTGAGCGGCGAACCGATCACCGTTGCTTTTAAGAACGGTGAAGGCAACCCGAAGGACTGGGTCGGCATCTACGGGCCGGACATGGTGCCAGGTGATGTCGGCAGCATTGTCTGGTCCTATGTGAGCGGTACCAAGACTGCCGGCGAAGGCCTGACCGAAGGCTCGATAACCTTTGCGGATGGATTGCCTGCCGGCGAATACGTCGCCCGATTCTTCATCAACGACGGCTACACCCAGATGGCCAACACCAAGTTTGCCGTTGTTGATCCCCCGGGCATCACCACCAGCAAGGCACGCTACTCCGTGGGAGACGCCATCACAGTCAACTTCAGCAACGGACCCGGCAATGCCAAGGACTGGGTCGGTCTGTATCGCCCTGACATGACTCCGGGCGATGTGGGCAGCCTGAAATGGGCCTATGTGAGCGGCACCAAGACTGCCGGCGAAGCCAAGACCGATGGCTCGGTGGTGTTCCCCGAGGGACTTGAGGCCGGTGAATACGTGGCAATCTTCCTCGAGAACGACGGCTACTCTCAGTTAGCCAAGACCGCGTTCAGTGTGGCGGCCGAGGAGCCGCTGCCGGAGGGTATTTACTTCGTCGAGGATTTCGACGGGCTTGCGCTTGGCCCGTTCGTCTCGGATAGCGAGTCGGGCGGCGACGGCACGGACTGGACCGCCACCCCGCCAGCAGATTGGGTGATGGC
>Ga0163109_10004762_pt1 | contig 10260 bp, 17 predicted proteins | sample CRUFie1St13metaG_FD_108704 | JGI IMG/M metagenome (GOLD analysis project Ga0163109, IMG submission 108704) | Marine microbial communities from the Costa Rica Dome - CRUD Field 142mm St13 metaG | ecosystem: Environmental > Aquatic > Marine > Oceanic > Photic zone | place: Costa Rica: the Eastern... | reverse complement strand
TTTTGGAGTATGTGATGAGACAGTTTATATATGATAGTTGGAACGGTGTGATGAACGCCGATAAGAATCCACTGAGACACATTCCAGATACCAACACCAGACACATGGTGTTACAGGTTCTTGCTTGGATGTGGTGCATCGTGTTTAGTATGTGGGTTGGTAGTTTTTGGATTATGGGTGTGAGTATGATTGCACACGCATTTATTCTTGCCGCAATTGTAATCACAGTTGCAACCTTTGAAACTGCAAGACGCAGACCTACATTCTTTACAGACTTTCCAACATCCACACCAAGTCGTGCAAGAGATATGTGGATGAACGGAAAGAGAATTAAATTAGACCCACAAGACAAGGGTGGAGAGCATGAATAATTATTGCACAACAAAAGGGTTGGGTTGGGCATTTCTAATCGTCACCTTTTTTATTGTGGTTTTACCTTGGGGTGTAACATATGCAACAGTCGGACATGATGATTATGCAAGACATTGTAAAATGACACCACTACTACCTTGCTTTGGAATAGAGAAATGATGAATAAGATTAAACAATTTTGGTATGAAACAGATAGTATTGAGATGGTTCTCTTTGCAACCCTATGGAGTCTATTTGGTTACGGTGCATATGTGGTAGTAGTCGCACTTGCACAAAAGATTACATGGATAGGGTGACGCCTTAATACGTCCGTGTGGGGTCACGGTTAACTCCACGACAACACGAAAGGAGAAGGGTGGGTTAGTCACCACCTTGCAACAGTCGGTATATATGACTGCTCTGCTGCATAAAATTAGATAGAGGGTGACTCCCTCTATCGTCTTATAGGAATAGACAATGGAAAAATTGATGACACCAAAAAAGTTCTCACTTGCAGTGGAACAAGTTGTTCAAGAATGTGGTTGTTCTCATATGGAAGCAGTACTAGATTACTGCGAGAAGAACAGCATCGAACCAGATACCATCAAACCCCTTATCACAAAATCACTGAAGGAAAAGATTGAGTGTAACGCAAGAGAACTCAATTTCTTACCGAAAGTCGCACAGTTGCCAATATAATGGATGACTACGAAATACTAAGATTGTTTAGACAACGATGTGTTGAATATATTTGTATAAACAATTATTCAATATATCATGCTAGACGTTATATGATGGGAATAAAATAAGATGGAGGCATATGACGCATATAAAATATATCATGCGTTGAAACTTCACTTTACCAGTAATTACGATTACAGTAAGTATCACGGTAAAACGAAGGTGAGTGTAGACTCGTTCTTAAAACGTAATGACAGACCATTCTTTGGTAAGGTCGCAAGGACTTACAAAGACGATACCAAAGACTTCTTCATATCCAACTTCATAGTCAATCCCAAAGGCTGGGTTGGAAACTTTAACGATGAAAACTATGTGAACTGGAAGAAAAGAAACCAAGCACTGAAGTACAATTTCAAAAATGAATTAGTTGAATTATTTCACAAAGTTGAATCTTTTGATGAAATATTTCAAACTGAAGGACAACACCCGATGTTGTTAAAACAATTCATGTCGAAGAGAATATCAATCGAAACTGTTTGCATACTGGAACGGTTGATTGGTTACTGTAAGACATGGGATAAAAACATTGATGAAGACATTGTGTGGCCTGACCGTAAGAAACTTATAACTAATTATGAAAACCTCTTGACAATTGATGTCAATGAGTATAGAGTAATAACAATGCAATTAACAAAGGAGCATTTTGATGACTAAAGAAATTGAAGTCACCCTTCACCTTGACGGTGACCCTGTTGCGAAAGAAAGAGATTTCTATCGTGCGAAACTTGATGAAGCGAATGCTCGCATTCGTGAACTTGAGTATGACCTTGCAGAACTGTCAAAGTCTGACAAGGAACTTAAAGAGCGGGTTAAGCATCTTGCAATGACCCAATTCCGTAAACCAAGACCAAGGAGACACTATGTCAACTAGGTCTTACAAAGTGTTCCAAGCGGGGTACGTCATTCCTGCTAAGGATGACAAACCCTCTGAGTATGTGAAGTCGAAACCACCTGTATTCCATTGTCAAGTATTCAATGGTAAGGATACGGTTGCGTTCTACACAAGAAAAACATATGCAGAAGCAAAAGCAGAAGGCGAGGAGTCATTGAAAATTGGAAGTTCAGTTAATTGACCAGATGGGAAGTGACCTTACAGTTGTAAACGCTGCAAGGGTTTCTTTCGCAAAGAAGTCAGAATGGGAAACCATTCCAGAAGGGGGTATGATTGAAGGTCTACTCTCTGAAGGAGATGAAAGACTTATTAGGTATCTTGCAAAACACAATCATTGGAGTCCTTTTGGACACGCATCAATGCAGTTTCATATCAAGGCTCCAATCTTTGTTGCAAGACAACTAGTGAAACACCAAGTGGGTTTGGTGTGGAATGAAGTGTCCAGACGGTACGTTGATGACCCACCAGAGTTCTACAACCCCACACAGTGGAGATTGAGAGCTGACGATAAGAAACAGGGTAGTAGTGAAGAGACTATCACTTACAGTATCGAACCTACTATTCAGTATGTCACACAGACATACAATAACCTGTTGAGTTCGGGTGTCGCACCAGAGATGGCGAGGATGGTACTTCCTCAAAACCTCTATACAGAGTGGTATTGGTCTGGAACATTAATGGCATTCGCAAGGGTATGTAACTTGCGTTGTGCAAAGGATACACAATATGAAACTAGAATCATTGCAGACAGGATTGACGAGTTCGGAAGAGAATGTTTTCCAACCTCATGGTCTGAATTACGAAACAGTGAAGTTTAATAACGCATTTTGTTTCGGTAACGGAAAGTCACGCCTTGACTTTGATATGAAAATTATCGAAGGTCGAGGTCAGACTTTCGGATGCAATGCAATATATCGTGATATGACGGTTGACCATCTTATCTGTTTGGACAACCAGATTACTCATGAGATTGTTCGCAGTGGATACTCCAAAGAAAATCATACTTGGATTCGTGATTGGACTCCTCTTCCTATGTTTATGTTACACGACATCAAGCAACAGTATCCATATGCGAACATTCATATTGAAGAAGACGATACAGAATTTGTCATTCACGGTTCTGACGAAGTTGCAGTGAATGAGAAGTTTGAACAGATTTTGAAAGACCATCCAGAGATTACAAGAGAACGACTTGAGATTGATAGATTGCAAGTCAAGACTTATATCACTGGATGCAAAGAGGGTAGAGATAAATGTCATACTATCGAACCCGATAGAGGTTGGTCAGCAGGGCCTACCTCAATTGAGACTGCACTGAAACTTGGTGCAAAGAACGTCTATATTATAGGTCATGACCTATATTCAAATGACGGTAAACTGAACAACGTGTATGGTGGTACAGAGTGCTACTTGGATAATGACCAAGATTATGTGAAACCATCAAACTGGATTGTTCAACACAAACAGAATTTTGACAATTATCCAGAGGTCAATTTTTACAAGGTCAACAAAGATGTTCTGGGAACATCTGACACTGACTGTTATATTGAAGAATGGCATGATTGTGAAAATCTACAGTACATTACCCAAAAAGATGTGGAAAGATTCCTTGACTTTGGGTGGATGATGTAGTATAAATATAGTTACATTATGAATAACGTGAAATACTTTAACATACGATAACATACGGAGAAAACATATGTCGTTAGATACACTTAAACGAGCGAACACGCTCGACAAACTACTCTCTCAAGTTCAAGCAGAGAGTGCCCCTCAAGAAAAGAAGTCTTATGTAGACGAAAGACTGTGGAAACCAGAACTGGATAAGTCTGGTAACGGTTATGCAGTTATTCGTTTCTTGCCTGCACCGCAAGGTGAGGAACTTCCTTGGGTCAAGATTTGGAAACACGCTTTCCAAGGCCCTACAGGTAAGTGGTACATTGAGAATTCTTTGACTACTCTTAATGGTCAGAAAGACCCTGTGTCAGATTACAATTCCTCACTTTGGAATTCTGGTCTGGAATCAGACAAGGAGATTGCAAGGAAACAGAAACGTAAACTTGAGTACTACTCAAATATCTACGTTGTCTCTGACTCCAAGCATCCAGAGAACGAAGGGAAGGTGTTCCTCTTCCGTTACGGTAAGAAAATCTTTGACAAACTGATGGCTGCAATGCAACCAGAGTTTGAAGATGAGACACCTATCAATCCTTTCGACTTCTGGGAAGGTGCGAACTTCAAACTGAAGATTCGTAAAGTAGATGGATACTGGAACTATGATGCGTCCTCTTTTGAGACTGTATCTGCTCTGAAAGGTAACGATGATGAACTCAACGATATCTGGGGTAAACAGTATTCGTTGCAAGAGTTCCTTGCACCAACCAACTTCAAGTCATACGATGAGTTGAAGAAGAGACTAGACGATGTACTGTCTGGTACGGTTACTGCAAGTGCTGCTGCAATGATTGATGATGATGTTGTGGAAACACCACAGTTCAAGTCTGAACCAGCACCATCAATTCCAAGTACTGACGAGGATGAGGATGATACCATGTCGTATTTCCAAAAACTCGCAAACGATGGGTAAGTTGTCAAACCCTGTGCAGTAAGTCCTTAGTGTCAGAATGACCACTATAGTGTCGTAACACCACAAAAAGACAACGCATACTACTAGACGGAGAGGCAGGAGAAATCCTGTCTCTCTTTTTTTATAAATACTCTTAGAGAGGGAGAGTGTTTATGATAGACCCTGTAACGGCGCTTGCAACCGCTACAAGCGCATTTTCAATGATTAAAAAGGGATTTGAAGTCGGCCGTGACGTTGAATCTATGGGCGCCGATTTAGGACGCTGGATGGGTGCGATTTCAGACCTAAAGAAAGCAGAGGAGTATAGTAAGAAACCGCCTCTGTTTAAGAAGTTATTTGCATCTGGTTCAGTTGAAGAAGAAGCGATGGCCGCTTTCATGGCGAAAAAGAAAGCGGACGATATGCGTGAACAGTTGCGTCAAGTTATTACCTTCACCAGAGGCCCATCTGCCTGGCAAGAGCTCTTGCGTATGGAAGGTGAAATACGAAAGAAAAGACAGCAAATGATATATGACCAAAAAGAATACAGAAGAAAAGTGATTGAGTATACACTTGCAACCATACTTATTGCGATAACATCTGGTCTAATCATTTGGGGTATCTGGTTTATTATGAGTGTCAAAGGTGTAATCTGATGATGTTATTTTTTGTCATGTCCTGTATTGTTGCTCTTATCGTCTGTCTGGGTTATGTTGTATGGATGGATGAGATGTTATACAGAGAACCACACATTCCAGAGTTTGATTCAGAGAGAAAGTGTCGTGAGATTAAATCACGACTCAAAGATATTGAATTCAAACGCAATCACTTAAAACGATGATACACGCATTTATGTTGGTGGTCATCATGGGCACTGGCGAGTTCCGACAACAAGTACCAAACTCAATGATATTCAGAAGTATTGATGTGTGTCAGTACTACGCTGCTCGCATACCAAAACAATATGGTAATTATCGTTACAAAATGTACATAGACCCAAAGGATAGGATTACTGCATACTGCAAACCTGTCTACATTCAAGACGGGCCGAATATCTACGACCACTGATTAGAGTACTGGAACTGTACCCGCTGGTACAGATGTGTCTTTTAGGGGTTGGGTTGTTACTGTTGGGTTTGATGAGTTAGATGAATTGTCATTTGTCTGAATATTCTGAACAACTGTTGTACCTGTCTGTTGACTTTTCATTTCATCATTCTCTGCTTGGTTTCGTGCTAATCTTTCTCTTTTTCTGTCCATTCTTGATTTAATACGGTCATACTTACTACTACCACCACCAGTTGCTTCTTCAAGTTGTTCTGGTGCTGTTACTGGAATCTCTTCACCTGTTTTGGGGTCAATACCAGCAAACTCATAAACACCATCTGGTATTACAGAGGAAACTGCCTTCTTGATGAAACCAAAAACACCTTCAGATTCACCAGCAGGGTTTGGTAGGATACCACGAAGAATGGACTTCAACAGAGAGGTTGCTCCATCTGCAATACTTCCAAACATACTTCCTATATCTGCAAAGAGGTCATTCTCACCAGTGAACAATCCAACGATATAGTCAATTGCTTTTGATATCATATTAAACGGTGCTTTAACCAAGTCCATGATAAGGTCTGCAAAACTAAAGGAGTCAAGGAACTCTTCTGCTTTATCAAATCCCATTGCACCCATAATCCATGAGACACCAGACTTCAATAGGTCAAGAGGAATACCAATTAGATTACCAATCAGTTTACTAAGACCACCACCAACACCATCAATAAATTTAGTTACGATGCTGTCACCTTCTGACTCTTTGAAACCGTCTATGAAACCTGTTATCAAATCAAATGCAGACATGACAATGGTTACTGGTAAGAATAACTTACCTAATACTGAACCAAAACCTTTTGCAAAACCAAGTATTTTACCAATAACACCACCCTCTGCCGCCATTGCAGAAACACTAGTTACTGAATTTCCAATTGCACCAAATACTCTTGAGATAGGTTGAAACAGACTTTTCACACCTTTGATGAAATCATCTAACATGGTTGATGCAGTGTTGATGAATTTACTTCCTTGAAGATTTGTTAAACCTGTGGTGAAGAAACCTTTGATTGCCTTAAATTTGTCACCAATGAATGTAAAGAACCTACCAATTAGAGTATCAGGCCCCGCAAATGTTTTTGCAGTATTTCTTATGATATTCTTAATAGGTTCAAACAGTTTGTCAAATGTTAGAATTATCGCTTTGATACCATTAATCTGTCTTTTGACTTCTGCTACAAACGCACCAACAAATGATGTGATAACAGCACCTATCAAACCAATCGGTGCGAGTAGACCCATACCGACATCTTCTGCTTTGATATTTGCAACACCTTCTGCAAGATTGTCGATACCTCTTGCAATACTATGGAAGATAGACATCTGTTCTTGTTCTTGACGCATCTTCTCATTGTCTTGTTCAACTCGTTTTGCAGCACCCTTATTGAGTATTGCCTGTCTTTGTTCCTCTGATTTAGCTTGGTCACCCTGTATTCCTATGAGTTTATCAATACCAGCACTAACACTCATAAACTGACCGTTTGCATCTTTTTGAACTGCAAGTAAATCACCTTGCGTGAAACCAAGCATGGTCTTTGCCGCATTATCCAATTCTTGACCATATTTTTCTTGTGCATCAAGAACTGCTTTTTGTTTTTTGAGTTGACCAAATTGTTCTCTTGTAAGACCAAGACGTTGACGCAAGAGTGCTTGTTCTCTCTTGTCTTTCATCATTGCAAAACCTTTATTGAATAGAGTTTTACCAACTGAACCAAGAGTTTGTACGCCTGGGATTGCCTGAAATGCATTAACAAATGGGTCAGTGACTTTTGCTAAGTCGCCTGCAATCGTCATTGCAATTTCTTTACCAGCGGATTGATTGAAGTCTCTGAGTTCTTCTGTAACTCTGGTTAGGTTTCTTGCTGCTTCTGCAAACGCCTGTGCTTGTCTTACGTCATCTGCCATGTTTTACTTCTTTGCGATAGCTTCTTTTGCATAGAAAGCTGCGACAATCGCTGCAACCGATACAAAGTATGTCGGTGCCATGTCACCAAGAATCTTTCCTGCTTGGTCTAATCCAATCCAAGACGCAATGACTACTGCGAATGGATATAACAACATACCAAATAATGCGAACCAAGCCATGTTTCTTTGTGCATCAGCCTTTTTGTCCTCATTTTCAAGTCTCATCATTCTCTCATCCAAATCAAGCTCCTCATCAGTGACGATACCATCGCCATCCAAATCTAAATGTTCATACTGACTGTCTTTTTCTAATTTCTTTTGTGCAGCCATGTTCTCTCTCCCATTGTTGAACTATTTATACTGTGTGTTCTGTCTTTTTATGCGTTCGTTTTCTTCTTCAATATGTTGCTGTAACATAGATACATATATTTCCCTTTCCCACGGCATCATTTCGTCTATCTCTGTCAGACTGTAATGATAATGTTGCATCATAATAAAGTTAGTCTTGTAGTATCCTCTAAGACTTTCATGAGAAAGGCCTACCCTAAAAAACTTTGCAGTCCTTCAAGTCGGATTTTATTTTCCTTACCAGTATTTGGGTTGGTCACAACGATATCATGTCTCAATCTTGGAATACCATCAAAGAATGCTTGTACCTCTGCAAATTGGTCAGTATTCATTGATTCAATAAATTCGTCCAGTTCTTTTTTAGGCAGTTCTTCATATACTTCATTCTCATCGAAGATATTTACAAGACACTCTGCGATTACACCAAATGTTACATCAACTGCACCCAAGTTATCTGTGGTATATTTCTTTAAATGGTCTAAAGACGGATACCTCATTGTCATACCAACTTTATCTGTAATCATAATTACATTCTTATGACCTTCAGTACGTTGTATCTCGACATCATTCAAGTTGAGTGTATATGGAACTTCAGTTTTATTATCGTCTGTACAGGTGATAGTCAACTCGACTTCTTCACCAACTGACTTAGAACGAATCTTCAGAAACATATACTCAATGTCAAATGATGGTAGATGTTCTGGTTCTGATATTTTACCAAAGGTGCATGATTTGATGAGTTCACACATAGCGTGAGACATTTCAATCCCTTCACCTGTTTCTTGTGCTATCATCAGTATTTTTTGTTCCTTTACTAGAAACGGACGGAACTTTATCGTTTCACCTGTGGACGGTTGTACCATCTCATAGGTTGGGGTATTCAACTGCGGCAGTGCCATAATATTCTCCTATATTAATAATTTAAAACAGTCGCCTCAAAACTGCTGGTATCTGGGTTTGAACCTGTCTGATAACAGCGTCTTTCAATATATCTTGAAGTGTTGATTCAAGATTTGCCTTTTGTGGTTCGGTTGCAATGTTTCTCCAATAACGATATGCAAACGAAACATTAACTTTATTTAGAGTGTTGTTAGAACCATGTGATAATGGTATCGCTTCAACGGTCTTTGGAAACGCCTCTTCAAGACGAATACCATAAGTTCTTTCATCCATTTCATTCAATGTGAAAATCTCTACTGCACCAACATACTCTTTGTAGTAGTTGATGTTGTATGTGTCTGGGTTATAAGATACTTTCTGCCACTCTTCAAAGAAGTATCTTTCTGCGAGGTCTGAACCAGCATAGAATGATGCAGCAACTTCTGCGAAAGTTTGACCCTGTACCATCTCATGTGGTGGGCCGTAAATGTTACCGTTCATTTGAGTACGAAGGTTACGACCAGGCATTGAAATACTGTCGCAACGAAATGAAATACGTCTTGCAGTTTCACCATGCAACTGTCCGATGACATTACCCGACTGTGCAGAGTCACCCGCTTCTGGGTTGTTTGTACCAGATGGTAAACCAATCACCACTTCATAACGATTTGCCTTTGAATATCCATCTCTAGATGCATTGTGTTGTAGGATTGCATTCAACCCACCAAATACTGCACCACCAAGGACATTACCAAAATTGAATTTTGCCATTAAATCATCTTCCTCGAATCTGACCACACTTCTGTTGCAGATGCTTTCTTAAACCGTTGTACTGGTAACATGATTGCAGTGAGGTTGTCTTCATCTGGTATCTTGCGAAACTGTGACTTAGTAAATCCATATAGGTATCGTTTCAAACAAGGACGAGTCAGACGATTGTTTTCTACTGCACTGACACTCAAGTTATCACCACCAGCTGCATCAAGTAGTCTTGCTCTTAACGCATATGGTAGATAGTGAAAGTTAAGACCAAGGAAACCGTCTTTGTATCTTTTCAATGGTAACACCAATGGAAACGTATCATAGTACGGTAGTTTGTTTCTCAACTTTGGACTGTATACAAACATATTTAGAGAACCAAACGCTGGGGTTCTATTTAATTGACCACTACGAAGTAGTTCGGGAACACTAGGTGTACCCAACTCTTTAATACGATTACGATACCAAGTAAAAGGTTCATTACCTGTCTTTATCTGGTTCGATATCTGGTCAAAATAACTTTCTTCTGCCATACCAATATTTATATCATCAGTTCAACTTCTGTGAGGATGATAAACTCCATATTTCTGTCCTTACACCGCTCTTTTGCATTCATCCATTTTGCCTCATTGATTGCATATGTACGCACCTCATTGAGATATTTCTTGGTTTTGCGTTTGGGTGTCTTGGGGGGTGTTGTCTGCGCTTTAGGTTT
>Ga0163109_10004761_pt1 | contig 10262 bp, 8 predicted proteins | sample CRUFie1St13metaG_FD_108704 | JGI IMG/M metagenome (GOLD analysis project Ga0163109, IMG submission 108704) | Marine microbial communities from the Costa Rica Dome - CRUD Field 142mm St13 metaG | ecosystem: Environmental > Aquatic > Marine > Oceanic > Photic zone | place: Costa Rica: the Eastern... | reverse complement strand
TATTCACTCAGTTCTAATTCTGGTAAGTCTTCATCATCTGTAGAGCACGATGATATGGAGATTAATATGACAAGAAGTAATAAAAATTTATTTTTCATTGAATAAATCTTATTTAGTTTTCACTAGTTCGAATCGAACATTTGGGAACACTTTTTAGTTTTGTAAAGTGTTGATAATCAACACAATTTTTTTGTGGGTCATACTGGATTCGAACCAGTGACTTCTACCCTGTCAAGGTAACACTCTGAACCAACTGAGTTAATGACCCGTTTAGATTTCTAAAATAAATAATATCTTTATTAATATATAATTTTAATAATAATTAATGATACAAATTTTAATTACAGGAGGCACCTTTGATAAAAGTTATAATCACATAAGTGGAGATTTATTTTTTGATAAAACTCATATTCCAGAAATGCTTAAAAGAAGTAAGTGTCGTCTTAATATTGAGATAAAAACACTTATGATGATAGACAGTTTAGAAATGTCTGAAAAAGATATTACAAAAATTATTGAAGAGTGTAAAAAAACCAAAGCATCCAGAATTGTAATTACACACGGGACCGACACAATGGTAAATACTGCCAAAAGAATAGCGGAAAAAATAAAAAATAAAACCATTATTCTAACAGGCGCAATGATCCCTTATGCATTTGGAAGTTCTTCAGATGGTTTTTTTAATCTTGGAAGTGCATTGTCATTTGCTCAAACCTTGCAAAATGGTGTTTACATAGCGATAAACGGACAATATTTTGATTATGACAATGTGAGAAAAAATACTACAAAGGGTTATTTCGAAAGAAATAATTCTTAACTTAAAATTATATAATTAACCTAAACATTTATTTTATGAAAAATTTAATTTATTTCTTTGTTTCATTGTTCATTTTTTCATGTGCAAATGAAACAGAAAAAGTAAGTTCTAGTATAATCAAAAATTCGGATTCAAAAGCGATAACCTTTATTATCGACCTTTCGGTCAATGCTGATTCAAACGAAGATTTAACCGTATTTAGTCAAGAAATTACGACCAATGTCCTTGACACAGAAGATTTTTGTATTGAATATGCGTATTATGTTTCTGAAGACAATACATCAGTAACTCTTTACGAAAAGTATATTGACAGCGAATCTGCTATCAAGCATGGCCAGAATTTTATGGCTAGTACATTTTTTGATAGGTTTTTCAATTTATTTACATTGAATAAATTTATTGTGACAGGTCCTGCCTCAGATGAATTTAAAAAATTTACTTCTGAAAATGGTTTTGTTATAGAGTATAGAAATTCAATAGATGGATTTACAAGATAATTCCTCAATTTAAAATTTATTAAAACCTCACTATTGTGGGGTTTTTTTGTTCAGTGCATTTAACCTTTTTATCAGAGGTGGATGAGAGTAATGAACAAAAACATATAAGGGGTGAGGATACAAGTTACTTAAAGAATCAACAGATAATTTTTTTAAAGCTAAACCTAGAGCATTTCCATCATATGTTAGTTTTGCATACTCGTCTGCCTCAAACTCATTTTTTCTGCTTAGAATATTCATCAAAATTCCAATGATTAGGCCTATAGGTGAATAAAGAAAACTAAAGGCAATTATACCAATGTGAAAATTCATAGATGATGAGCCAAGGGAATTTGCAATTATATCAAAGCTAATACACATTTCAAATAAATAGCACATTATACCCAATTGACAAATAGTTATAAGCATTGATAACAAAACATGTTTCTTTTTATAATGACCAACCTCATGTGCAAGAACCGAAACTAATTCCTCGTCTGAATGTTTTTCTATCAAGGTGTCATAAAGGGCGATTGTTTTTCTGGGTCCTAGACCACTAAAAAAAGCATTAGCTTTAGACGATCTTTTTGATCCGTCAATCACAAAAATATTTTTTAAAGAGTAACCAACCTTTTTTGAGTATGCTTCAATTTTTGTTCTTAAATCTCCATTTTCAAGCGGAGTTAATTTATTGAAAATAGGAACGATTAAATCTGCATAAAACATATTTAATAAAATCATTATTAAAGAAAGACCAAGCCAGAGCCACAACCAAAAACCAGAGGAAAAAGATTCAATTATAAAAAGAGCTAATGATATTAATCCAATTATTATAATACAAGAAATTAATAGACCTTTAATCTTATCTAAAATGAATGTTTTTAAATCAGTTTTATTAAAACCATATTTTTCCTCTATAACAAAAGTTGAATAGTAGCTGAAAGGGATACCAAGTATGAAATTAAATAGATATATAATAAAGAAAAAAATTGATGATTGTACAATTACTGATTCTGAGAATGAAACAGAAAAATCACTTAACAACCCAAAGCCCAAAAAATATAACATAGCAAGTGTAAACATAAAGCTTATCAAGCTGCTTAATGAAGAAAGTCTGCCTCTTTCGATTTTATAGTTCTTTGCTTTTAAATAACTTTTAGAATCATAGAAATCTTTTAGGTCGTTGGGAATTTCATCTTTCCAATTTTTGTCATTAAGGTATTCTAGAACTGTGGTAAATAGAAAATTAAATATAACCAGTACAATGAATATATTAAGAATAATTTCTGAACTCAAAACACATAAATTTAGAAATACAAAAATAGTTAAAATGAAGCTTATTTTCATAAATTAGATAAATGATTAAGCAAATACTTTTATTGATTACAACTATCTGTGTTGCAGTGTACTGCATATTATATTTTGAAATATTTGAAGTCAATTTTTCGTCAATACAATCTGCGGCTTTCTATAATATGCTTTATTTATATTTAGGAGCTGCTTCTTATTGCTTTATTGCTGGTCAATTGACTAAAAATTACAGTCAAGTAGATAGACTTTGGAGTATAATCCCAATTGTATATTGTTGGTATTTCACGTGTAGCTCAGGGATGGATGAAAGATTAATATTAATGTCAACACTTGTTAGTATATGGGGAATAAGACTCTCGTTTAATTTTGCAAGAAAAGGAGGATTTACAATGATTCCCTGGAAAGGAGCTGAAGACTATAGATGGAAGGTCCTTCAAAAGGAAATTCCTAAATTTAAAAATTCCTTGAATTGGTCTTTATTTAATTTTTTCTTTATTTGTTTTTATCAAATGGGATTAATTTTTCTTTTTTCATTGCCAATATTATCAGCTTGGGAAGGTGGAGGTGAATTGTCATATTTAGATTTTATTGTTGGTGGACTAATGTTAAGTCTTATAATAATTCAAACCATTGCTGATGAACAACAACATAGATATCAAACAAAAAAATATAATTTAATAAAGGCAAAAAAAGTTCTCATAGGTAATTTTAAAAAAGGATTTATCGATACTGGACTATGGAAATATTCAAGACATCCCAATTATACATGCGAACAATTAATTTGGATCACATTTTATTTATTTAGTGTTTCTGCGTCAGGTAAATTTATAAACTGGTCAATAATTGGATGTTTATTACTAGTGATACTTTTTTACTTCAGTGCAAAATTTAGCGAAGGAATAAGTTCAAAAAAATATCCTGACTATAAAAATTATCAAAAAAATACTCCAATGTTTATTGGTTATTAATTAATTCAATATGAAAAAACATCTAACTCTAATAACAATAATAATATTACATTCTTGCGATATGAAAAAAAATGAAATTGTAGAGCCAAAAGCTAAGAAGATTGACAAGGTTTTGAAAATGCACGACCATGAAAGAATTGATGAATTCTATTGGCTTAATGAAAGAGATAATCCTGAAGTTATTAAATACTTGAATGAAGAAAATAATTATAGAGATTCTTACATGAAAGATTATAAGAATCTTGAAAATGAGCTATTTGAAGAAATAAAATCTAGGATTAAAGAGGATGATTCGAGTGTGCCATACTTAGAAAATGGATACTATTATTACACACGTTATGAAAAAGGTAAGCAGTATCCTATTTATTGCAGAAAGAAAGATAATCTTGAAAATACTGAAGAAATTCTAATCGATGCTAATAGAATGTCTGAAGGTCATGAATATTTTAGAATTGGTGGTATTGATATTAGCCCTGATAATAAAATTATGGCATATTCTGTTGATACTGTTAGTAGAAGATTATATACAGTATATTTTAAAAACCTAAAAACTGGAGTAACAAGCAGTCAATCAATCCCCAATACAAGTGGTGGGGTGAGCTGGGCTAATGATAATAAGACTATCTTCTACAATCAGAAAAATATAAATACTCTTCGTACCGAAAAAGTAATTAGATACGTTTTAGGTTCTAGTAATAATGAAGAAGTTTTTTTTGAATCTGATGACGAATTTAATTTATATTCATACAAAACAAAATCAGGAAAATATATCATTATCAGCAGCGGTAAAACAATTTCAGATGAAATAAGATTTATCAATGCAGACAGCCCAAATCAAGAATTTAAAATTTTTCAAAAACGTATTGATGGTTTAGAATATTCTGTTGATCACTTAGACAACAATTGGTACATAAGAACAAACATAAATAATTCTCAAAACTTTAAACTCATGGTCTGTGATGAAAATAAAACATCCTCTGAAAACTGGAAAGATTTTATTAAGCACAGAGATAATGTTTTGTTAGAAAATGTTGAAGTTTTTAACGAATTCTTTGTTGTAACCGAGAGAGAAAATGGACAAAGAAGGTTTAATGTAATTTCTACGAAAGATGGTAAAAGTCATTATATAGATTTTGAGGAAGAAGCATTCTCAGCTTATTCAAGTGTGAATGCTGAAATGGATTCAGATAAGTTCAGATATGGGTATTCATCAATGACCACACCCAATTCAACAATTGAGTACAATCTTGTGTCAAGAAAAAAAACGATTTTAAAAGAGTCTGAAGTTTTAGGTGGGGATTTTGATAAAAAAAATTACGAATCTAAGCTTATTTGGGCTGATGCAAGAGATGGAAAAAAGGTAGCAATTTCTTTGGTATATAGAAAAGATATGTACGAGCCTGGTAAAAACCCATTACTTCTTTACGGATATGGTTCTTATGGGTCAACTAATAGCGCTGGATTCAGCTCGGTAAGATTAAGCTTACTTGATAGAGGCTTTGTATATGCTATTGCACATATTAGAGGTAGCCAATACTTAGGAAGACAATGGTATGAAGATGGAAAAATGTTCAATAAAAAGAACACATTTTGGGACTTTATAGATTCTGCAAAATATTTAGGTGAAAATAATTATGTGGATGATAAGCAGGTTTTTGCAATGGGTGGAAGTGCAGGCGGACTTTTAATGGGTGCTGTTGTAAATATGGAACCCGAGGTTTTTAAAGGCATCATCGCAGGTGTTCCATTTGTAGATGTTGTAACTACCATGCTTGATGAGACCATACCTTTAACAACATTTGAATTTGATGAATGGGGAGATCCAAAAGAAAAAGATTCTTATTTCTATATGCTATCTTATTCGCCATATGATCAAGTTGAAGAAAAAGATTATCCAGCGATATTTATTACAACCGGATATCATGACTCTCAGGTTCAATACTTTGAGCCGGCAAAATGGATTGCTAGATTAAGAGATAGAAGAACAAACAAAGAACCATTAATTATGTACTGTAATATGGATGCTGGTCATGGTGGGGCATCAGGAAGATTTGAGGCATTTAAAGAAACTGCTATGGAATATGCTTTTTTAATTTCTCTTACAGAAAAATAAATAAGTGTAAATTATTTAAAAAAAAAGGGCGCATGTACAAGCGCCCTTTTTGCTGTTAAAATGTAATTTATTTAATAATTAACTTAGTTGTATTACTTTGATTTTCCACAGTAACTCTAAGCATATAAACTCCGCTATTTAATCTACTTACATCTAAAGAATCAGAAATAATAGTTGTATTTATTACTTGTTTTCCAAGCAAATCAAATATCTCAACTTCTTTCAAACCATTAGTTGGTGTTTGAATTGTTACATAATTTCCGTCAACTGGATTTGGGAATACATTCATTTCTAAAGTATTCATATCATTAACTCCTAATGTTCCTTCAACAACAAATGAATCCATTTGAAGAACAAATGAGTCATTACTTACACAGTGTATCCCAACCCTAACTGTTTGACCTTGATAAGCACTTAGATCATACTCGTACTGAGTCCACTCAGTCGGAGCCTCTTCATAATTACCAGATGAAATAATTGTGAAGTCATCAGGATTTGTTGTTGAACCTATTCCAATTTGAAATCTGTCTAAACCGTATTGATCAGTTATAGACTTGGCCCAGAAAGATAAAGTTGGAGAGGTTACACCATCTATTGTAAACTCTGGCCCAATCATCCAATCGTCATTGGGAAAGGGGGTTGAATTTGCACCTGATGCAAAGAAATACATTCCTTGATTTCCTTCATATGGTGCATAACCATCTATATTTCCTCCAGCGTTTGCTGGTACAGCCTGAATTTGATTCCAAATTATTCCAGAACCAATATAATTTTCATTTGAAAAATCAACATCTGATGCACCCCATGTTTGTCCTCCTTCTCCGTCTATTGCTACCCATCCTTCAATACTATCTATTGCGAAAGGAGCATAACATTCAAAATTCTCCCTCCATACAATCGGTAGCTCATATTCATCTGGACAACTAGATTCGTATGCAGTTTCTCCGTTGTAAAACCTGGTAAATTGAACTGGATCAAATGTACATGCACCTGTGGTTTCCTGTGTAAAAGTTTCAACTAAAGGGATACCCAGATCAGGTGCCCACCAAAAGTGTGAAGTTCTTGTTGTAACACAAGGACTAGATCCTGTTTGGGCATCACTAAAAATTGCAACGTGCTCAACAAGTACAACATTTTCATATACTGTACCGTCTGGCATAGTCACTGTACCTGACCCTAATGCTTCAGAGCTTATCTCGTGATCTCTGAACATATATGGAGGACATATTGGACATGTGAACTCAATTTGATATACAGCATCTGAATGACTATCCCCTACACTAAACGGATAAGGCATAATGGTTAATGGGGTCGAATAATTATTAATTATGATACTATTCTCTCCATTATAAGTATATCCATTGGATGTAAAACCTGGAAATTGAACAACCTGCTGATCTCCTGACATAAAAGATTTTACATGAGTTGTATTGGGATATTCTGTGGTAGAATATTGAGAGCTTTCAATAGGAATCATAGTAACATCGAATTGATCTACTGGATTAAGAGCTGAAAAATCCCAAGGCCCATTAGAGGGTGCAGAAACAGCTGCATTAAGTGTAGTTGTTTGATAAACAACTCCATCCTCAGGGATACTAGGCATCTGAATCGTTTGTGAGAAGATTCCTGAGGAAATAAATAAAATTAAAAAAGTAATTTTTTTCATAAGCAAATATTTAAGTTATATGTTTAAATTATGAATTATATTCAACTAAATTAAATAAAATTTAAGGACATTTTAATATCCAGGATATATATTTTAAGATTTAATAATTGTAAAATATCAGATTTATTATACTTAAATTTACGGTTATGGAAAAAATAATTTTAAAAACCTATATATATTGCGTAGTTCTCATTTCATTATTTTTTTCTTGCTCAGAAGAACCAAGCCTGCTAGGAGCGTGGGAAAGATATTATATTGATATGAACGGAACTAATGTTCGAAGCGTAGCTATTTTTTCTGATAAATTTCAATCGATATCAATGTATAATGCCACAACAGGAGAATTTATTTACTCAAACGGAGGTACTTGGGAGTTAAATGGAAATGTTATTACCGAGGAAATTGAATTCGATACAAAAAATCCAGCAAGAGTTGGAGAAATAATTTCATTTGAAATTGACTTAACAGAAAATACCCTTGCTATAGCTAATGCTAAATGGAACTTCAGAAAAATTGATGATGGATCTCCAGGTGCTTTAAAAGGAGCATGGGTTATGTCGGGCAGATACAAAGATGGAGAATTTCAGTCAAGAAGTATCGATAAACCTAGAAAAACAATGAAAATTCTTTCTGGTACAAGATTTCAATGGATTGCTTTTGATACAGAAAAAAAAGAATTTAAAGGCACCGGGGGTGGAACATATTCTACAATTAACGGAAAATACTCAGAAAAAATTGAATTCTTTTCGAGAGATAGTTCTAGAGTAGGAATGGAACTAGAATTTGACTACAATATAGAAAATGGGGATTGGATACATAAAGGAAAAACAAGTACAGGAAATCCTTTACATGAAATCTGGACTCTTAGAGAAAAATAATCACACATAAATATTGGTTTAATTATTGCTTGTAATTCACGATTAGGGATAAAATAAATTGTGAATAAAAAATCAATAAATATTGTTTGGTTGAAAAGAGATATTAGAACTATCGACCATGAAGCTTTTCATATAGCAGAATTAAGTAAATTACCCTACATACCAATTTATATATTTGACTCTGATTTAATTAAACATCTTGATACTAGCGACAGGCACCTACAATTTATATATCATTCAATCATTGATATAAACAGAAAACTTTCAGCCTACAATAAAGAGGTCGAAATATTTTATGGTAAAAGCGAAAATATCTTTAAAGAATTACAAAATAAGTTTAATATTGAGAACATATATAGTTACCGTGAATCTGGAATAAAATTATCTTGGGAAAGAGATATTATAATTAAAAATTTTTGCAATAAGAATTTAATTACTTGGACTGAATTTCAAAGAGATGGAATTTTAAGAGGAATTAAAAACAGAGATAACTGGAATAAAAACTGGCATATTGAAATGCACAAGAAAATCATTGAAAACAAGTATAAAAAACAAGAAAAAATAAATTTTAATAATAAATTTTCATTACCAAAATCCATAGAAAATAAACTAAAAATAATAAATGATTCTATTCAGCCTGCAGGAGAATCAATGGCGTGGAAATATTTAAATTCCTTTAAAAATGAAAGAGTTAAGAGATATGCATTTGACATTTCAAAACCAGAAAAAAGTAGAATTTCCTGCAGTAGATTATCCCCTTATATTTCTTGGGGTAATTTAAATATAAGATTAGTGTATCGTCATTTAATTGAGCTAAAGAAAAAAAAAGAAAATTTGCGTTCAATTAATGCTGTTATTTCAAGACTACATTGGCATTGTCATTTTATTCAAAAGTTTGAAGTTGATTGTACTTATGAAACTGAATTTATAAATAAAGGCTTTTATTTACTAAAGAGAAAAACTAATAATAATTATATAAAGGCATGGGAAGAAGGGAGAACTGGATTTCCTTTAATCGATGCAAGTATGCGGGCAGTAAAAAGAACTGGGTGGATAAATTTTAGAATGAGAGCAATGTTGGTTTCTTTTTTTGTTCATAATCTTGATCAAGACTGGAGAGACGGTGTATATTTTTTGGCTAAACAATTTTTAGATTATGAACCTGGAATTCATTATACCCAATTCCAAATGCAAGCAGGTACAACTGGAATTAATACAATTAGAATTTACAACCCAGTTAAAAATTCAAAAGATCATGATCCTGACGGATTTTTTATAAAAAAATGGATTCCTGAATTAAAAAATATTCCTAAAGAATTCATTCATGAACCATGGTTAATGAGTGATATGGAATCTAGATTTTACAATTTTAAAATCGGTATAGACTATCCCTCTCCGATTATTGATATTAAAGTAACTTCAAGAAAAGCTAAAGATAAAATATGGGGTCATCTTAAAAACAATAAGGTAAAAGAAGAGAAGAAAAGGATATTAAAAATACATGTTAATCAAAAATGATTATATTGGGGGTACTAACTATTTAATAAAATAAAAATGAAAAAATTATTATTACTAACTATTCTTTCTGCTTTTGTATTATCATGTGAAAATAAAAAAACAGATTTAGTTATAGGTTCTACTCTTGGAAATGATGGTCAATCAAGCGAAATTGTTGTTGGTGACACATCTAACCAACAAGTATGGATTGATTATATTGACGCGCATAATGAGCGAGATTTAGATAAAATTGCAGATATCAATGCTGACGACTGGGTTGGCTACCCACCAAACGGAAATGTTATCAGAGGGAATGAAGCTCATATAGAATTCCTAGATGAATGGTTTAGTTCATCAGCAAATCCAAAATGGACAGTTAAATGGATGATTGCAAATAAAGGTGAGGATGTCGAGGGTATTGTGCAAGAGTTCTTAACTACCGGAAATGATATCACATTTACTGATGAAGAAGGAAATGAAGTAGTCGAAAACCACGTTCATGATATTATGTTTGAAGAAGGTAAAATAAAAACAAT
>Ga0163109_10004759_pt1 | contig 10265 bp, 12 predicted proteins | sample CRUFie1St13metaG_FD_108704 | JGI IMG/M metagenome (GOLD analysis project Ga0163109, IMG submission 108704) | Marine microbial communities from the Costa Rica Dome - CRUD Field 142mm St13 metaG | ecosystem: Environmental > Aquatic > Marine > Oceanic > Photic zone | place: Costa Rica: the Eastern... | reverse complement strand
ATATTTCTAAAGTGTCTTTAGCAACAATAGGATCTCCCAAGTTACCACACATATTAAGAAACTTTAATTGTTGTACAAAACTTATAGGAAACCATTCCTTGAAAGTATCGATAGATATCTCTTGTAAATCTAATCCTTCAAGCAGAGGTCCACCATGTAACCTTCTTGGACACATAGGACATCTTGCTTGACACTTAGATGTAACTTCTAAATGTATTGAAGTGATATCTTCGTAGTTGTACATTACTTCTGATTAAACCTCTCTTGTGTTGCTTTAATAGTATCTTTGTTTACGTCTACATTTGCAACAAGCCAATAACTGTCTGTAAAACTACTGTTGAACAAATAATGCATTTTATGAGTATCTAAGTAATATAATCTACCCGGTTCCCAATGTAAAAGTTTATCTTCTAAAACAAAATTGAATTGTGGAGGATTAACATTACGTAATGGCATAATTAATCTAAAACTATCACCAACTCCTGTTTCGTAGTTCCAATCTCTGTGTGGAGGAAAGAATCCACCTGGACCAAATTTAAGGAAATGTGTTCTATAATAATGTCCTTGCCAAGGTTTTAATAATGCATCTATTTGATTATTAAGCACAGGCGTTGGTTTATTAAAATCCTTTTCACTATACTTGGTGTTATTTTCTTTATTGTATTCATATAAACTATCTAAGTCAGGTACACCAGTAATACCACCATCAAGACTTGTTACACTTAATCCCCATCTATTAACATCTTTGCGTGGATTGTATTTTACCCAATCAAAATTGTTTGCATGACTTATTAAAATGTTTTCATCAGTAGTAATATCTAATTCTATCTGATTTCCAAACTGTGATATTTCATTATACATTATACTCTACCTATTAACATGAATCGTTTATATTTTGGCAATTCAAGTTCCCCTTCCCAAGTGACATCTATTCTACTTTTTCTTTTAAATTCTTCAATACTATCTACACAATTTACGTGTTCGTCAAGTTCTTTGTAATTGTTACTTTGCAAAACAACTAAATTTCCATGTGGTAAAGAATTTAACCACTTTCTATATTTGGTTTGTGTCAAATGTTCACAACTTGTATTGATAATTACGTTATCATGTAGTTCTTTGTAATTGTATTTTAACATATCTTCGGTTACTGCTGTAAATTTCATATCCATTTCTTGTCTTTTATTAATTGTATTTGCTACTTCTTGACAATTAGGATCTATATCTAAACTTGTAATATGTTTTATTCCTATTTTACTATTGAATAACATACTTGCAAGTACTCCATTCCAGCCTCCACATATTAAAACTCTTGCGTTTGCAAACCTACAATGTTTTTCAAGGTGATCAATAAGCCATTCTTTGCTTTTCAATTGGCCTCCCCAGAAACTTTCCAGTGTTCTATCTCTGTCTTTGCTATTTCTTACAGCGTCCATCCAGAACTTTATATCATCTATTTCAATTCTCATGTTTTACCTTTGGTATCTTACTGTCAGCACTGCTAACACAAGTAGGTGTTATACATGGCATAGGTTTTTCAAACAATTGAAACCCATCTGTCAACGTACCTAATGGTTCATCGTGGCAACTGTAACTTCTTTTTACTTCATTGCTTCTTATAATACAACTTTGATATCCGCTGTTGCATACCCAACCTTTAAATTTATTAAAACCATATGCATTTAATCTTTCTGCTTGGTCTACACTGTACTCTACTCCATTAGCATCTTTGAGTTGTACTTGGTGAACCTCTTGTTCGCTTTCTGTTTGTAATATTTTCTTTTGTTCCTCGGTATAACCAGCAACCACAAAAGAAGCGGTAGGATCAGACTGAGGCTTAAGAGTAACATGGAGACCACGTTCAATAAATCGTTTACTTCTTGCATAATATTCCTCCCATAATTCTGGTACCATAACTTGATTAATAGTTACAAGCACTCCTTCGTCTTGGAGATATAAAAGTTTATCTCCGAATTCTTGTTCATTTGCAAATTCTGCATGAAAACTTGCAGTAATACTTCTTCTATCCATAATATGTGTAGCATCTAAAAACTTTTTCCACCATTTCTTTGCTGGACTACAATTACTTGTCATGTGTATGCTTAAATATTCACTTTCATAATCTTCATAATGTTTTACTAACTCTAAAAACTTTTTATATGCTGTAGGTTCTCCGCCTGAAAAACTAAAATGAAACTTATCAAATCCGTTTTCTCTTGCTTGGCGTTTTATTTCGTCCATCGCATTTGTATAAACTTTGAATTCTTGATGGTCAGGTGTTTGACTGTTAGCATATGGCCAACAATACGAGCAACTATAGTTACAAAAACGTCCAAGGATCCAACTAACGCTGAATAAATTATTATCCAACATTGTTTTTTGTCCAACACTGACAATTTTATCAAATGGAATCGCTATATTCATTAAATTGTTCTTTTAACCATTCAAAGTTATTAATTAATTTTAAGTTTTCTGGATCATCTTTATTTGATTCTCCAAAATGTTTACCACATTGAGCACCGTGTAAGGCATACTTTGCGAAAGGACCTTTTGCTTTTGTACACCAAGTATCAAGTCTTGATTGTGATTCGGCATCCACCTGTCCTTGTATTGTTCTACTTGCAAGTTTCACACACTCTCTAAACGCACCCTTCCATGTACTGTATTCATCTGTATCAAAAACAGTGATGTTACTAATTGTATCAACTGCTTTAAATTTATTACTGATGCTTGTAGTCATGTCGGGTACGGTGACGTCCATGTGAAGTGTGAGTTCTCGTGGTAAGAGTTTGACGCCACCGTAACCGTATTCTAAATCATTTACTGGATTGATACTACGCCAAACGTGTACACAATCAAGATCATGATCAGAAACTTTAAAATCGAATTCGAATCCTGTTGATAGTTCGGCATCGCCGTCAACTACCCAGAACATTTTTGTAAAACATTTTTTTGCCGCGGCAATATGTGCTTGATGTATTCCCTTGACATCTTTAACACGTTTTGCCATTGGAAATTGGTCTTTTAAAATCAACCAATTATTTTCGCAATTGGCTTCGCCATAACTAATGAAAACTATATCATACATTCGACTTTTCCTTTAATTTGTTCTACAACTTGGTCGTGAATATCTTCTCCATCATGTTGCATATCTCTTGCACGACCTGTCATATTTGTTTTTACTGTTTGCACCATATCTTTATCAAACATTGTTACAAAGTCTGATTGAAAGGTCCAGTTCAATACTGGTATATTCAATGTATTCCATATATTATTTACTGCATTTAAGTGGCCAATATTTTCATAATTTAGTTGACCATCTTCTGCTACCCACCGTTTAAAGTACCACTGTGAGTCTGCCATTTCATATGTTGGTGCTGTCTTATCATTTAAAACATTATCCCATTGAATGTTTCTATCTTCTAAACGTAATTCTTTGCCGTCTACATAAGCAAAACTTTTTCTTGTGCTTTGTGGCCATTGAATTAAGACACATTTAGGAAGCACAAATTTGTTCTTTATGAATAATTGTGTGTTATACGCAATAATATCAGGTCCTGTGCCTGCTTTGCCTAAGTTTATTACATCTATATTAAACATTTTAGCAATTTTATTACACCATATTGCTTCTTCGTATAAACCTACACCTTCAGTATAACTACACCCGAACACAAGAATATATGGTGAATTAAGAGCCGTTAATTCTTTTGTTCTATATCCAAGGCTATTAAAATTATATTCTAAATCATCTGCTGTGTTATAATACTCCCAACCTTTTTTGTTGTATGTTCTATAACTTCTTTCATTGTCTCCACAATACCAGTGAAGACTTTTACCTGCTAATTCAGGAAAGTAGAGTAGGGGCTTATAAGGACTGTAAATCATTTTCTGGTGTTTCCATATGGAAGAATCATATACTTAGAATTCTTCTGCATTGAACGCCACGGATCAATAAAAATAGTATCCGTTGCGTAATTTAAATATGGTTCAGGATGGGCAAGTAAAACAATACCTCCTAAACGTGTTTCACTACTTGGCATTTCTGTTGCAAGAGGATCAATATAGATACATTTATGTCCAAGTTCTTTTATGTAATGATCAACAAGTAATGCGTAACTACCGTCAGTGTAAGGTACACCTGGTTTGTATGAAATGCCATTTAAGAAAATACTTCCTCCATACTTTTGTTTTACTTCTACAACATACTTTGCAAGATTTTTTGCTTGAACTTCTCTTGCTGTCATTATGCTTTCAAATATATCATATTCAAGATTAAGTTCTTTTGCCATAAAACGTAAAGCAATATTATCTCTTGGGTGACAACTACCTCCATCTCCCATACCTGCTGTCATGTATGCAGGACTCATTATACGTTGTGTGCTGTCTGCCAAGGCTTTTGTAACCACATCAACATTAATGTTTCCTTGTCGTTCAGCAACATCTTGCATCATGTTTACTAAACTTAATTTTGTTGATATAAATGTATTGTAAAAAACTTTTATACATTCACATTCATCATATGTGCCTATTACATATCTTGGATCATTATCCATAATAGATACATAAAAATCTTTAAGTTGTTTTGCATCACCTGTTTCACTACCATCATCTGTGCCTATCATAACCATCTCAGGATTAATCATATCCCAACCTACGGTTCCCATTGCAATCAAATATGGATTATACACAAACCTTGTGTTTGTAATTAAAGGAACAAACTCTCTACGTGTTGTACCTGGTAATACTGTGCTTATAAGAACAAGTAATTGATCTTTGTTCATATATTCATTTGCTTCTTTTAATACATCTATGCAAATACTGTAATCAAAATCTTTTGGTTCTAAATGACTTGTTGGTTTCTTTCCATCATAGTCAGGATGATGCGGAGTTGGTACAGCAACAAATACTATGTCTGCACCGTTAACAACTTCCTTTATAGAATCTTTTTTGTTAATATGTTGTGTTGAAAAATTATTAGTATCATAACCGTTTACAGTATGACCTTTCTTTACAATTTCTTCAGCACAAGGTTCTCCTAATTTACCTACACCTATAAATCCTATTGTACTCATTTCATATCCCTAATTAAATGTTCATATCCTCCAAACTTCAAAATACTGTCCGGAACTAAAGATTTGTTTTTTGCAATCTGTATTAGTGTATTGTAATTTCTTTGTGCCTTTTCTGCAACCATATCATAACACACATTTAGATCTTCGTCTACAAGTTTTTTAACTTGCTTTACAATTAACTTACAACGTTTGTACATATCAGGTTCACTGTCAAAACTGTAATCAAATATTTCATCATACATTTCAAAGCCGAATTCATTATAAAGTGTTTTATGAAAGTCTTTAACACTAAACACAAGGAAAGGTTTTTTAAACAATATAGGAGTATATGTTTTCTCTGTAGGAAACATTGTCTCCATAGTAGACTCATTTACTAAACTTAAAAAACTTTTGTTAAAGTCTGTAGGAAGTGTTGCATATTGTTGAGTTGAAGTTGCGTATTGACTGTCAATAATCATTCTTCTTTGTGACCAATGTTTCCAATCATAATCAGCACTTAATATATTCCAACTAATACTACCTTTACTTATTAAATTATTTTTTGCCAATTCATCCATCATCATACACCTATGCTCCCATGGCATATTGTTTAAACTTATAAACGGTATTGTTACATCTGCATGATTAATATTGTGTGAAAATTTACTAAATTCATAAACTGTTTTTGTAGGCCAAAAACTTTTCCAATATGTAATCTTGGTTCTACCTGGATTGAAAGATTTATTTGTTGGAAATGCGCCACTGACAAATTCAAGTGTATTAGAACCTTTTTTGATTCTTTCACTTACTTTTCTAAAGAAAGGTTTATTTTTAGGATTATCCCAACCCATTATTGCATATTCTTCTGCACCCAAAATACGTACATTTGTATTAGTGTTGCTATCTAAAATGTCAATAAGATTGCCTAAATTCCAATCTCTATGCCACATGACGATGTTCTTAAAATTCATACTCTCACTCACACTATTACTTATTAAATACGCACATAAATATTAATATGTTTGAAACAGTAAAAACCTTTGAAAAGCAGATTGCAGAGTATTATAATGCTCCTTTTGCTGTTGCTACAGACAGTTGTACACACGCTATTGAATTGGTTTTACGCTATCTAAATCCAAATATTACTGTGAAAATTCCTTCAAAAACTTACATTAGTATTCCATTTACATTAATGAAATTAGATATGAAGTTTGAATTTGTAGATGAAGAATGGAGTGAATTTTATTTCTTAGGTGGTACTCGAATTATTGATGGTGCTGTAAATTTTAAAAAAGGAAGTTACATGGACACAACTTTTATGTGTCTAAGTTTTCAGCATAAAAAAATGTTAAGTCTTGGTAGAGGCGGTGCAATACTTTGTCCAACTAAACAAGATTATACAATACTTAAACAGATGGCATATGACGGTAGAAGTGACGACAAACCTTGGGCAGAACAAAATATAAAACAAATAGGATATCATTATTATATGACTCCTGAAACTGCTCAACTTGGAATAGAAAAATTAAAAACAGTAACAGAAGGAAAACTATGGACCAGCGAAGATTATCCTTACCTACCTTCAATGGAGGTATTTAATGGAGCATAATATTTGTCCTAATTGCGGTTATGATTTAGATAGTAAAAGAATACAAGATGGCAAATTTACTACTGAAGAAATAATTGAAGCAATGAAATCTATATGTCCGGAGGCATTCGATGAACAGTAATGAATGGGGACAACTTAAAAAAGTAATAGTTGGTGTTGCTGACAATGCCAAGATTCCAAACGATATTGATATTAGTTTACGTTGTGTAAACTTTGCAGATAAATTAGATGAAACAGAAATTATAAAAGGCCCATATCCACAAAAAGTTATAGACGAAGCAAATGAAGATTTAGAAACGTTTTGTAAATTTTTACAAGATGAAAGTGTTACAGTTTTACGACCTGAAAAAACTGATTGTAATTATTACAATTATTGTCCTCGTGATTCTGTATTTGTACACGGAGATCTAACACTTGCTACTCCTATGCCAATACGTGCAAGACGAGGTGAATGGAAAGCATTTGAACATCATTTAACAAATCCAAAAGAAATTAGATGTTTTAATGAAAGTGAATTATATAATAAAGATTGTATAGGCAATAAAGATATTTTAGCATTGAACGATATTAGTCCTGCATTTGATGCCGCAAATATTGTACGTGCTAACGAACACGTATTATACCTTGTAAGTAATAGTGGTAATGAATTAGGTGCAAATTTATTACAAGGCGCATTAGGACAAAATGCTCGTGTGCATTTGTTAAAAGATGTTTATAGTTATATGCATATTGACAGCACTGTTGCTTTACTGCGTGAAGGATTACTACTTGCTAATCCAAGTAGAATTAAAAGCAAAGAAGATTTACCAGAACCATTTAGAAGTTGGGATATATTATTTTGTCCAGACCCTGTTGATATAGGACATTATCCTAAATGGTGCAATGCAAGTACATGGATAAACATGAATCTTTTTAGTGTAAATACAAAGTTAGTTGCATTAGAAGAACATCAAGAACCATTACGTAAGGCTCTTGAACAACATGGAATAGAGTGTGCTATGTTACCAATGCGACATCAACGTACACTCGGCGGTGGATTTCACTGCGTTACATTGGATATAGAACGAGATGTGGATTAAAGGACAGTGTCCTGTATTATGGGACGAAAAATATAAAGCATTCAATTACATTAGACAACCTATTACAGGTGCTGAGTCTGATACATGGCGTAGTCAAGGATATACACATGAAAACACTACAGGTAAAATGTATGGCAATCGCAATCCAATGCCATATTATGTAGAAGAAGTTGCACAAATTTTAAATTTAAAAAACTGTGGATTTGTATTTTATAAAATGGATACGTTAGATATAATGCCTACGCACATTGATCATTATAATACATATTGTAAAGTGTTCAAAAAAGAACGTAACGAAGTAAGACGTGCTATTGTTTTCTTAGAAGATTGGAAACCAGGACATTATTTTGAAGTAGATAGTAAAGCATTTGTCAATTGGAAGGCAGGAGAATTTGTTTTATGGCAACCTGACACTCCACACGCGGCCAGCAACATTGGTGTTGAACCAAGATACACTTTACAAATTACCGGCACTTATTAATGTTCAAACAAGATTTATTCTGGGGAAATATGCCCTGTAAAATTAGAGCCAAAGAAAGCGGAATGTTCGCTGAACTTTTTGAACAATGGCGTCCTGAAAAACCGTACATGATTTATACAGGAACTAATAAAATCAACTTTGACAAATTTCCTATTACACCTAAACTTGTAGCAAAATTAAAAACACTTGACATTTATTTGTACGAGCCTTTAACACTATATGAAGATGGGCAAAAACATAATAGAGATTTTTTCAGTGAGTTCAAAGGTGGAGAAAAAATACGTGCTGAAGAATTAGATAGCATACAAGAATTTGCAAAGAAACTTAATGCTGATATCACAGTACATACTTGTGATTATAATGTACAAAAACATTTAGACTATCCTTTTAAACTAAAATGCTTTGATATTTTTTTACGCAATCAATTTAATGGCGGAAGTCTAACAATTAATAATAACATCGATAAGCATTTCATTTGTCCTAATTGGCGATACAGTTTGCATAGACGTCTAATCATAGAACACTTACAAGATACTCCAGGTTATTATAGTTGGGCATTTAGTGATCCACCACTTACAATAGATGTAAAATTAAAACACACTGATGCACTTCATAAAAAATGGCCTGAAGGACAACATACAGGTCCGCAAGGGTTATCACCTTTTTACGAAAAAAGTTTTTGTGTTGTAGCAAATGAAACAAGATTTTATCAACCAACAGGAAACTTCAGTGAGAAAACTGTAAATGCAATGACACACAAAAGACCTTTTATATGTGTTGCTCCGCCTTACACTTTAGAATACATACGCAACTTAGGTTTTAAAACTTTCAATGACTTTTGGAACGAAGGTTATGACACTACAGAGGATCACACACAACGTATGAATAAAATACGTTACTTGTTAGATAGTATAAAACAATTAAACATAGAACAATTAAAAGATATGCTTGTTGAAATGAAAAGTGTTTTAGAACACAATGAACAACGTGCTTTAGAAATTTATGCTAATAGAGTTGAATTATAGAACTCTGTAAGTTCAGGAAAGGTTTCAGTTAGTTTTGTTCCGCTACGTCTATCATATTCAGTAAACCAAGTAGCAAAATTTTTACGCCCACTTTTTAATTTTTTATTATCATAATTTGTTGTACGCATATAGTCCATTACTCTACGAAAACGTTCATACTCTAATAAACTAAATTTAGTTTTGTCATTGTCGTCTACGTTTTCTGCAATAAATTTTAAATGACTTTCCATATATGGCATAAATTCTTCTTTAGGTAAAATATTCATATCAAACTGAATAGGATCTTTTAGATATGGTGTATCAAATCTTATATTCTGCCATTGCGATAAATTATTATCATTATACTTGCTACGCCATTCAAGTATCTTTTTTAATAACAAATCAAATGATGTTACAGCAAATAAATTAAATGTAATCATAAATGTTACAGGATATCCAAGATTAGTTAGATAGTAATCTAAATTACTTTCCCATAAATTAATATTCAATCCTCTACGTGTATATTCTGCACGAGGTCCCCAAGTATCTATTGATGTATATAATTTAAAACTTCTAATACAATTTTTTTGTTTTAGGTCTTTTATTCTTGCAACAAGTTTATGTACAAGGCTTGCTTTCACTCCCATGTTGCTATTAAGTTCTATTTGAATATGAGGTTTAGGATTTGCCTCAAGTTCGTCAAACAGTCTCCAAGTGCTTTTGTGCATTAAAGGTTCGCCACCAGTAATACGCAAAATGTTTAGTGTCTTACTGACTTCAGGCCACCACTTCCACCATGCTTCAACATAAGGGTTGGTATCTTCTTCGTAAAGTTCTATCCAATCTATATCATTCCTGTGGCTTGTGCTTTGTACATATGGTCCATGTTTTTTAATTTCATTAAAATAACTTGTGCTAAATTTAGGATGACAATAACCACATTTAAAATTACATTCGTTACTAAAATTTACTTCTATGTATTCAGGATTAATGTTATAATCCCATGGATTACTTTTTATTTCTTCAATACGTTCAGGCTTATAT
>Ga0163109_10004758_pt1 | contig 10267 bp, 8 predicted proteins | sample CRUFie1St13metaG_FD_108704 | JGI IMG/M metagenome (GOLD analysis project Ga0163109, IMG submission 108704) | Marine microbial communities from the Costa Rica Dome - CRUD Field 142mm St13 metaG | ecosystem: Environmental > Aquatic > Marine > Oceanic > Photic zone | place: Costa Rica: the Eastern... | reverse complement strand
TGGATCTTCGCCGGCCGGCCCAGGATCTCTTCTAGCTATAATTCTAACGTGGTCTGATTTTATCACAGCAGCGGCTCCAGCCATCGGTGGTAAAACACCCTCTGAAGAGCCTACAAGTTTTGTTTGATCTTCTAAACCAAACTCTCGGTCCGGGCCGGCTGCCGCATCAGAATCGGCGACCATATATATCCTAGTAGCGTCATGCCTAAAGTCGGGGTCTCCCTCTATAGGGTGTCTAGTTTGATTAGTGTTTACTTCGTCGATAAACGCTTGTGGATTTTTCGATACTTCTGAGATGAAGTGGGATCTCGGGGAGGCTGGCGGGGGTGGATCTCCACCTTCGGCCGCGGCAGCTGCGTCTGGTGGCGGCTCTTCATGTTGAACTACTGCTTTTATTTCTGGATATGTTGGTGCTTGACCAGCTGGGCCGTAGTCGTCATTCTCTTTTAGAGTGTCTGCTACCGGGTGGGATGCTGAAGCTTTTCTAAATTTTAAAGAACGTCCAGTTACTAAGTCGATAGAGCCAAAAACTTTTTCTCTTTCGGCGTTAACTCGAGCTAGCTCTGCAGCGTCGTTAGCGGTTTTTTCAGGGTTAAAAACGTTTGCAGAAGAGTTAGCTATTTGAGATCCACTTGGGTGGATATTTGGAGTGTTTTTAATTCTCTCGTCAACCTTAGTTTTATCAATCGGCTCAGAAGTATATCCTCCGTGGTATCCTCTAGAAGTGCCTAATATTATGGCAGAGTTATTCGATCCTTGAAGAACTAGATCTCCAGGTCTTTTAGTTAGCCTAGGAACAGGTTCAAACTTAAAAGACTTATCTGCTATAGATTCTAAAACAATTCTGTCATAAGCGTTCGCTTCATCTCCAAAAGTAAAACCTGAAGAGTCTGCAGTGCCGTTTGGAAAACCAAATATATTTGGGTCGGTTGCGTTTTCTGCTTTTGGACTAGGTTCCTCATTCGCGGCGTCTGCTGCATCTCCTGATGGCTCTTCTGAGCTACCATGGTTTTCTCTATCAAAGTGAGTATAATTTACATCATCAACATCATTCCAAGTTGGAACCCTACACATCCAGTATTGAACCTTAGAACCTTGGCCGATAGGCGTTGGACTAACAACCCAAACGATTTCACCTACCTTAGTTGGAAAACACAAGTGTGGAGGAAAGAAAGGAAGGCATAGACTGACTTGGTTGCTTCTTTTAGCTTGACCAGCATTAGCTATTTTAACTAGTAAAGAATTTCTTGGCGCTCTATTTAAAAAGTTAAAATTAGTAACAGTAGTTTCGTTATACTTTTCTGAAAATTTTGACTGATTTAAAAATGTAGCTGGATCGAATATTACTTCAACTACTATAGCTTTCTGAAATATAGTATCCGGTGTCTGATTTAAAAGTGCTTCATTAGCTTTATCAGTAGCTGTAGATTCCAGCGCGCTGTTCTGGATATTGTCATCCATCGCCATTTCTTTAATCCTTTATCTGAGAGAATAAATCATCTGGATCAATCTTGCTATTTTCTACTTCTGCTTTAGCAACTATCTCTGCTAGCTTTAAGAGCTGTTCATTTGACTTATTCATTCTCTCTAAATACTTAGCCAAAGTGCCTCCAATGGCTACATGCTCAGCTAGCCCTGACCGCATTTGAGTGTAAGCTTCTACAAATAAAACATATGCATTTTTTCTGTCTAAATTTGCGTTTTCGTATATCTCTTTCCAAAGAAGTTTTTTCTTATCATCGCTACTAACCAGTTCTGAGAGCATTTCTTCAAACTTTTTAGTCTTTTCTTCAATTTTTGAAAGCTTTTCTAAAGCTTCTGTTAAATCGTCCATTTTACCTCCTAAAAAATGTCTACTAATCTTTTGTCATGCACGATGTCTTTATAGTGCTTTCTTATAGAAGACATGGCTACTGATAGTTTTTTAGAAGTTAGGCCAGATATTTCTCTAACGTACACGTATATAGCTCTTTTGTTTAAAAAATCTAACTGGTCGATTTTTTCAAAAACAGTAGTTATTGCTTCTATGCATAGAACATCATTTTCTTTTGTTAATCTACCCCGTATTATCTTTAAAACTTCTACGATCTCGTTTCTCTTGTTGGAATCCATTAGCATTTTCTCTGGAGATTCTACAAGTTGAGAATGTGCTATAAGCGACTTGTCTTTTTTAGAAAGAGACTCTACGTCTGATAAGCTTACATTTCTTATCATTCTTTTTTTATAATTTCTTGAATTTATTATTAACCAGTTTTTCGCTACTACGTTAAAGTAGGAAAAGGCTTTTGTTCCCCTAGACTCATCCCACTTATGAATTGTTTCATAAAGGAAAGATACACAGTCTATTTTTATGTTTTCTATATTTGAACTTCCAGAGTTAAAGCCATAAACAAATATCAAGCTCTCCGTGAGTTTTTCGAATGCAGGATGTATTTTTTCCTTATACAAGGCATCCTTTTCTGCAGAATTTTCGAGACCCTGGTATTCCACTATGCACTTCTGAGTGTCCATATTGAAGTACATGTTTCTTTTTTGTTTGGGGTTTCTCCTAATTTTTCTCTTCTTCTTCAAAGCGCGCTTCCTCTTTATAACCAGAAGAAACATTTGAAGATAGCGATTTTGCTATATTAATAATAGCATTGCGGCAATCTTTTATATCATCATGGACTTGCTTTATTTGCGGACTATCAAAAAAAAGAGGGATTTCTAAGATATCAGATATCGATCTTTCTCTAGCCTCCAAAGTGTCCATGCTTTCTTCTAACACTTCCTCTATTTTTAATATTATCACTGCAAATTTTATCATAAAATATGCGCACGCAAAAAGACACAAGGTCAGTAATGATATAATCGCAATAGATAACGTACTCATGATAATATATCTGAAAGATGCTCTTCGTAAATTTTAAACACTGATTCTGGAGATAGGGAATCTCTCAATTGCTTTTTTCCATTGCTAGCCCATTCTTTAGGAATGTCATAAGATTTTCTTATTTTCTTTAATTTTCTCTTAACGTCTTTATCTTTTACAGAAGCCCACTTGGAGCCTTTGACAAATATTTTTCCATCAATTTTGCTTTGATCTACCTCTAACAACTCGTACTCAAAAGAAGAAAATTTGATTTTTTGTAAAAAGTCCATATGCCCTGACCAACCGGTTGCCATTACGGGAACACCAGATGCTGCAGCTTCTAAAATAGGTAAACCATATCCTTCTCCTCTGGTGAAAGAAACTAAAGCGTTTATTTTATTACTTCTGTAGAAAGAAGAAACTTCATCCACCGACATATAACCGTGAGATAGATAGAACTTAGGATAATCCCCAATCCTTACTTCTTTTAAAAGCTTTCTTAGCAAGTCAGTAGTTCTTTTTCTATCAATATAAGTCATTCTTCCTAGTGAAGTCTTTATCACAACCCCAACTTTTGGATCATCTTTAAAAGTTTCACATAGCCATTTTATTCCATAAAAGGTATTCTTTCTATCTGTCTCCGGAGATGGACCGGTAATCAACCCAAACATTAAAAAATTAAATTCTGTGTCTATGTCTAACTCCATAGGAGGGATGGACTCTTGGATTATCTGGGGTTGGATATATTCAGGTATAACTACTATCTTAGTTTTAATATCTCCAGAATTTAGAAAAGTTTTCTTTGTGAATTCCGAAGGTACAATTACTAAGTCCATGCTATTAATAGCATCTACCCAAGATTGCGAGCACTTGGTTGTCTCTACGCCGGCTGTGACTCCTATATTGAATCTAGCCGCATCAGGTGACCATTCATTTGGAAGCTGAACTTGAAAAGATACATCAGCTTCAACTTTGTTAGGTCGTGAATTCTGAAGTATTCTTCCAATTAATCCATCCTCAGATTCTGAGTTTATGTGGTAAGTACATGTACCCCATGGAGTTATTTGAGCAATTATGTTACAATCTTTTCTGCTCTCTAAGTAAGAATATATTTGTCTAGAATGTACACCGTAACCTGACGTATTTATCAAAGGTCCTCTTATAAGAATATTTTTCATAGTTTTACTAACTCGTGAGATTTTGTTAATTTTTCGCCCTTTTTCCATTTATTGATAGTTTCCAATAAAGTTTCATGCCACATATCTACTGTTTTTGTAAAATTAAACTCAGAATGTACGTAGTCTATGCATTTCTGGCCAAGCTTATCCCTATCTTCTTTGCTCATCTTATACATTTTTAAAATGGCTTCTGACACGGTTTCTACTGAAACGTAGTCCTCATATATAAAAGGAACTGTTTGAGAACCAACTAGTGACTTAAACTCTATATCTAAAGCTACACCGTTTTCACTGCCATCTCTATGGTCAACTACTTGCCTAGTTAGTCCGCCAGTTTTTGGTGCTATAATTGGCGTGCCACACTGCATTGATTCTAAAGTTCCTAAGCCAAAACCTTCAGCAAAAGAAAGATTAATTGAACAATCAGCTATGTTGTGTAAGACATTAATTTCTTCAAAATCCAGCTTTTCTGTAGAGAAGAAAACATTATCTTCTACACCAAGCATTTTTACTACTTCAAATAAGTTTGGGCCTTCGGGATCGTTTGGATCTGTATGCATAAGAAGAGTTGCGGGAGTTCTTTTTCCATCCTCTTTTATTTTGTCTAGAAATAACTTAAATGACCATATTATGTCAGAAGGTCTTTTTCTTTTTGCATTTCTACTTACCCAAAATAAGACAAAATCTTTTTCTCTATCTTTTCCTAGCAGATTTATTCTATTCTGTCTTATCTTAGGTTCTGATAGTTTAAAAAACAAATCTGTTGGAAGCGCATGCGGTATAAAGTTAGTTCTGTCTGGAAAGTGCTCTCGTACTTGCTCAAAAGTGTGGTGACTATGACAGTTTATCAGATCAGTAGATTCGTAAAATGAATTGTTAAATGTTGGAAAAGGTTTATTATCCCAGACATGCCAGTATGCAATTGGACAAATTTGATGAACCTCATCTTCTATTTCCCAAAACCAGACAAAAAATCTCGGATCAGTAAACAATAAAACTACGTCTGGCTTTTCTGCAATTAAAAGCGATCTTATAAGATCCGGATTACCAAAGCCGTCAATTGGTTTAATCAAAAAATCTTCACTTACTTTTACTAAATCATAGTTTTCATGTTTTAAAGCCGCTCCAAGCTGCCTAACTGTCCAACATTCCTTTTTTAAAAGTCCGTGAACTAAAAATCTAGTTTGAACACCTACGCCAGAAGGACTTAAAGCGTGGTCTGAGAGAATTAAAATTTTATTTTTTTTCATACTAACTACCGGTACAATGCTCTGTTCCCTTAAATTCGCAGAACATACAAGAGCTTCTATTTTTTAAGTAAATTCCTCTCTTCATAGAGAGAACCATGCTCCTAAGCATGGAAGTACATGTTTCTTCAGCTTTAGGGCCTACAGAAACTTTTACTAGTTCACATATGCTTCCTGGTTTCGCTCCTCTTTTTAATAAAACAAAACCACACTTGACTGATTTTATGTCTATATTATTTTTACTGCGCCAGAAATGTTTATAGAGAGCTATTTGAGCCCACGTAAGAATATCTCTTTTTTTACTAGCAAACCAGCCTTTATCTCCAGCAGTTTTCCAGTCTATTACCCAATAGGTCTCTTTGCCTTTTTTATCTTTTGTTTTTATCAAGGCATCAATAAATCCCTTAAAGTAAGCCCCTACTTTTGGAACATGTTCATATAGCTGCTCTTCCGCTGAAATTACTTCGTATTCCCCAAACGTGGTTTTTAAAAAATCAGGAATTTCTTCAAGAGAATCTTTAGCATATTTTAGCCAAGTAGACATGTAAATATGATCCTTTGGTTTCCAACCTTTAGACTCTCTAATGACTCTTTGTTTTTCAATGAATTCTTCTGAGTCAAAACCATGAAGCTTCCATTCAGATTTTATCTCATTTAAAACTGAATCTACATCCATCTCTCCACTTATTAGAAATTTTTCAATTCCATTATGGACAGCTGAACCATAAGATAAATACTGAGAAGGTTCATCTATTATTATCCCATCGATGTAAGTTAACTTATGCCTCCAAGCACACTCTTTCCAGTTTCTAACTTCAGAATAAGATACATGAGGCTTATTGTTTGGTAGTAAAGGAAGCTGCTCTCTATTAATAGACATATATAATTTTAATTAAAATATCGATATTTTTTAAAATTAATTTACTTTTAGTATTCCAGCATGGTTTAACAACTTGAACTGTGCTTCACTGGCTAATAATGGGTATTTAGGATCATAATTTTCATTGTGAACTGCAGTGTAATCTACTAAAACTTCGCTTAAGTTTTCAAAATTAAACCACTTAATGCATCTAAGCCACATATGGTGATCTTCTGCAATGGGATAAGAATCGTCATAACCACCGGTTCTTAGAAGTATCTCTCTTCTGAATGCTACGCTAGGATGGGCAATAGAATTTTTACCTGTAAGAAGCCAAGATTTAATAGCGCTATCTTTTATTGGGTATCTAAATTCACTATTTTTTAATTTTAAATCTGAATCTAAAATTCGAATTTGAGTTCCACATATCGATATATCTTTTTTTTCTTCCAGCAAAGATATTTGAGATTCTAATTTTTTAGGATACCAAAAATCATCAGCGTCTTGCCTGGCTATTATTTCTCCTGAAGCTTTTTGAAGTCCAAAATTTAACGAAGGTACAATCCCTTGAGTTTCACAATTAACTACTTTTATTCTACTATCTGAAAATGTATTTAATACTTCAAGTGTTTTATCAGTACTTAAGTTATTTACTACTATTAATTCAAAATCTTTATAAGTTTGATTTAGTACAGAATTTATGCTTCTGGCTATTCTTTCTTCTTCGTTATAAGCTGGAAGTATAATAGATACTTTTGGCATTTCAACTCTCAATATACTCTTTAGCGCCGTGATTTATCTTGACGCTTGGAGTCTTAGCATCCCAATCAATCTTTTGATGAAAAATCCAACCACCCATATCTTTAGATAATTTATCTGCTAGCACTTTTATTTCTAAGTCATCAACATCGGACCATGGTTTATCAAAAAACATGTTAGATTCTGCAGTATCTTCAATTTTTTTATTGTATTGAGACTGCCAAAACTTTGTCCAATACTTCTTGTAAAGTTTTATCTTTCTTTCTAAATCAAACCAAGACATGTGGTAAACAGAAGGTATATTATCAGACGCATTCTGCATCCATTTAGAAAAAATTTCTAAAGAATCGTTATCTCCTAACAGAGCTTTTCTACGATGTAACTCCACTTCTTCACTATAAAAAGCTACAAAAGGTATTCTCTCACTTGTCTCTTTGTGGACATAATCGCATGTGTCGCTTCCAGGGGCTGTATACATGTCGCCGTTTTCATCAAAGAGTTGCAGTTCTTTTGGTATGCCATGAGTTATATAATCTTTATTTCTAGAAAATCTCCATTTCCAAGGATTCGTATCTACTCTCACTTTTTCGTATCCTCCCCAAAACTCAATAACAGGCAAAGCTACTAACTCTGCAAGTTTGGGGAACCTTTTAGCAAAGCCTCTTATAGATTCAAAGCTCTTTGGTAAAACAAATTCGTCAGAGTCCATTTGCCAACAAAAGTCTCCTGTGCAGAGTGATCTAGCATACGCTTTCTGCATTCCATCGCTATGATAAGCAAACCTAGGATGATTCCAATCAATTTTGTTCTGATTAGCTATGATTCTAGAATCTTTCTCTTTCATCTCTAGAAGTTTTTCCCAAGTTCCATCTTCTGATCCAGAATCTACCACTACAACTTCATCGCAAAACCCAAGCATTGACTCTATGCATTTTTCCCACGGATACTCGTGTTCAATGCAGTTGTAAACTGTAGTGTATCCAGATATCTTTGGCTTCCAATTACAAGACTGAGATATTCCGTTCCAAAAGCGTTCTCGTGCACTAAACAAATAAGCTAAAGTGTCGTATTCGCTTTTAGTATCAAACCATATCTCTTTAGAGTGCTGTACGTTTTCGTTTATTACTAGTTTGCAACCTAGAAGTTTAGCTTCTATTATCATCCTAGGACATGTATCGCCTCCAGGGGGTAAATAAACAACACCCTCAGACTTTCTTAACTCCATCAAAAAATCATCATAAGGTAAGTCTTTGATTTTTTTGTATTCTAAACCTTTTTCGATACAGTAGTTTTCAGAATCCTCAGTACCCTTTACCCAACTAGAAGAATCAAAAACAAGCCAACCGGATCGATCTATCTCTGATTCTTTTAATTTTTTTATCTTTGCGAAAAATTCTTCTTGAAAGACAGAACTTAAAACAATGTTTTCAGTGTTTTCTAGAAACTGAAATCTATCTAACCATATCGACTGCTGCTTTTCAGACATGAACCATATATTTTTAGCAGAGAGAAAAAAGGCAGACATAACCATTCCAATTTTTTCTTCATGGCAATTGCATTCTTCACCCTCAATAGCAAAGTGTTTCTCTACTGATCGATATTTACAAAACTTGTAATCATACTCAATTATGCTGTAATCAATATTTGCAGCAATTATTGGAATCAGGTTGTAGTCCATACCTGAGAAGTTGGTAAATATCCAGAACGAGTCTTTCTCTTCTTCTATTAGATTAGTGTTTACTTTACGAGAGTAAGTCTGTACTAATTCAAAATCTTCTGGCACTGAATCAATGAGAGCTTGCGAAGTAAGTTCGGCTCCTCCGGTGAGATCTTTCGCGAAGAAGTCTGCGACAAAAATAATTCTCTGCTTAGACATATTTTCCCTACTAGCTATACTGTAATATTATATTAGATTAATAAAGAATATACAGAATACAGAATAACTGTTAACTGAATTACAGATCTATATGTAAAAGAGAAAAAACAAATGTTCAGTATTTTTTTAAAAAAATTAAACTACGCTAGAACCGTTTTCTCTAATAATTCTTGGAGTTGGAATGCTAGTTACTTTAAGTGAGGCGACTCGATAAGTTGCTCCGCTAGCAGAAAGCCTGACATTAACTGTAGAGCTAGCCCCTTTCCTGAAGCCTGGATAAATAGTATAAGACTGTCCAGGTGTTAACCCTATAACTGTCCATAAAAAATTAACCTCGCCTTCTCGATATCTCATCGGTGATTGTGCGTATTGTTGATATGTGTAAGTATCTGAGCCTACGGTTGTACTGAAGGCTACGTTTAAAGCGTCGCTTGTAAAAAGCTTACCAAGAACTGCAGTTGGGGCTTCGCTACTATGGCTACTGGGCATCTTTATAGCAAAACCGGCTTCTATTTCGACTGCGGTTGAAGTAGCAACAAAAGTGGTTTTGAAGTCAGCCTCAAAAATCTCGTAGTTCGAACCTAAGGCTTCGTAATCATCTGTCGTATCACCCCCACCCTCATTGTATAAGACGACATAGTCTAAAATTTCAGCAAGATGAGTACCACCACCAAGAGATAAACCACCAGCCAAAGTTAAATCTCCAGACTCGTTAATATTAGCAATTTCAGTGCCGCCGCCGTCTACAAAACTAAATTTAGAAGTATCTGCTATAGTGGATTGATTAGAGTCAATCTGCATAACGATGTCACTATTAGAAGTCAAATTAACCGGCTCGTTTATAGTGTCTTTATCATCTCCAGTGTAAGAGTAACCAAAACCTATTATTTTATATGTGTCAGCGACGCCCATCCCACCCGAATTCCCCCCAAACATCTTAAGAGCATAGTACCTTCCACCGGCTGGAACAGTTATAGTCACCTCAAAGAAGTGAAGAGTGTTACTAGTAGGTATATCATCTCTATCTAGGTAGCCGTCTGTGGATGAATTTGGGGCATTTGATAAAGACTCCGCTTTCGAATTAGTAGTAGATTTTTTAAATGTTGTAATGGTGTGATTCCCAGTGTTATCAACAAGAGTCCCAGCGTCACTACCCAACCATGGCTGAGTGTTGTGCTTAAATATAATGCCTAGGTCTTCTCCATCTTCCGGATCTGAGCCAGGTTGAACATTGCCCACCGAAAATATAGCGTCTCTAGTAGCCCAAAAACTAATAGTTAAAGTAACGCCTCCGGGGATTAACTGGTTAATTCTGAGCTGGCCATTTCCCGATAGTTGAGCCCCATAAGCATTCCCAGCTGTGTATTGCTTTTCGTTCCCTAACCAGATAGCAGTACCAGTTGCAGCCCAATTCTGCCATGGACCTCCACTCTGGCTAGATAGCTGAAACATCGAAAATGCAGGATCAATATCTGCTCCATTTCCGGAATTTTTAGT
>Ga0163109_10004757_pt1 | contig 10268 bp, 9 predicted proteins | sample CRUFie1St13metaG_FD_108704 | JGI IMG/M metagenome (GOLD analysis project Ga0163109, IMG submission 108704) | Marine microbial communities from the Costa Rica Dome - CRUD Field 142mm St13 metaG | ecosystem: Environmental > Aquatic > Marine > Oceanic > Photic zone | place: Costa Rica: the Eastern... | reverse complement strand
TAACTCTTGTGCTTTTTTATTCATGCCTCTTTCTTCCTATTTATTTGTTTGTTTTATTAAGTTTTCTATTTTTTCCGCATACTCAAAAGACTCGTCTTTTCTAAAAAGTAATTTTGGTAAAAATTTCATAACAACTTTTTGAGATAAAATTTTTCGTATTAAAAAAGAATATTCTCTAAGAATTTTAATGGCCTCCTCAGCATTCTTTCCTCCTAATGGTAGGACGTACGCCTTAGCAATTTTTAGATCTTGGCTCATTCTAACCTCAGTTACTGTTATAGTATTAGTTTCTAAATTCGGCACCTTAGCTTCATTTCTAATAAAAATCATGCTTAAAGACTGTTTTATCATCTCACCAACTCTGAGCTGTCTTTGAGTTAGAGGTTTTCCTATTCTATCTGCCATTAAATTGACCTTTCTGTTGATGTAACACTAAAAGCTTCTATTGTGTCATTTTTTTGAAAATCCATATAATCTTTGACAGTTATTCCACATTCTTGACCATTGCTTACCTGTTTCACTTGATCTTTTTCTCTAAAAATTGAGCCTACTTTTCCAGTATAGATTATAGACCCATCTCTAATTATTCTCACATCAGAGTTACTATTTATTTCACCATCTGTCACTTTTGAGCCTGCAACTTTACCTGCGCCTGAAACTTTAAATATTTCTAGTATTTGTGCTGTACCAATGATTTTTTCTTGAATATCAGGCGTTAATAATCCTGACATTCTTTTTTTAATAAAATCTAAAACTTCGTAAATAATATTATATGACGAAATTTTAATTTTCTCATTTTCTGCAAGTCTTTTTGCCTCTTTACTTGGTTTTACATTAAAAGCTATTAAAACGGCATTAGATGCTTTAGCTAATGTAACGTCAGTTTCAGTAACCATGCCGATATCAGCTAAAATTATCTTTGGTTTAACCTCGTCATGCTTGATTTGAGCAATGGCGTTTTTTATTGCCTCTGATGATCCATGCACGTCAGATTTAATAATCAGATTTAACTCCTCGATAGATTTATCTGAAAAGGCTGATTCTTGAGTTACAAATGATAATGGATTTTTACCCACTTTATTTTCTTGAGCTCTATTTTCACTTAAATTTTTAGCCTCTTTCTCGTTATTAAGTACGATAAAATCATCCCCTGCCTTTGCTGCACCATTAATACCTAATATCTCAACGGGAGTTGAGGGAGATGCTTCTTCAAGGTTTTTTCCTTTATCATTTATGATAGCTCTTACTTTCCCCCATTTTAATCCACTTACAAAAAAATCACCTTTTTTTAAAGTTCCTGTTGTTACAATAATTGTTGCCACAGGTCCTCTTCCAACATCTATCTTTGACTCTAAAACTATACCAGTTGCTTTGGACTCGAAATCAGTTTTTAAATCCAAAATTTCAGCTTGTAAAGTTATTGACTCGATTAGTTTATCTAAATTTAATTTTGTTTTAGCGGATATCTCCACCATTAAAGTGTCACCAGACAAATCCTCTGCAATTAATTCATGTTCTAATAACTGATTCTTTACTTTTTGTGGGTCAGCCTCTGGCAAATCACATTTATTTATTGCAACTACGATAGGAACATTTGCAGCTTTAGCATGTTTAATTGATTCTACAGTTTGAGGTTTTACACCATCGTCAGCTGCAACTACTAATACAACTATATCTGTAAGCTTTGTACCCCTTGCCCTCATTTCAGTAAAAGCAGCATGCCCCGGAGTATCAATAAAAGTTAATTTATTAGTATTATTTTCAATTTGATAAGCTCCGATGTGTTGAGTAATTCCTCCAAATTCCCCAGAAACTACATTTGCACTTCTAAGCACATCTAGAACTGATGTTTTTCCATGATCAACATGTCCCATAACTGTAACAATTGGAGGTCTATTTTTTAAATTTTCTGCTCTTGAAGCTTTTATTTTTTGTATAATTTCCTCAGCTTTCTCCTCTCTAATTGGATTATGACCAAACTCTTTAACTAAGAACTCAGCAGTGTCAGCTGCTAAAGTTTGATTGATAGTTACAGTAACACCCATACCAAATAAATATTTAATAACATTACTAGATTGTTCTGCCATTCGATTAGCCAACTCTCTCACAGTAATTGCTTCAGGAATATTAATATCTCTTTTAACAGGTTTTAAATTCTCTTGAATTTGGTCTTTATTCAAATTCTTATTTTCTTTAAGTCTCGCTCTTTTTACTGAAGCTAAACTTCTTTCTTTCGCCTCCAATTCCTCACTCAATGCTCTTGAAACAGTTAACTTGAGTTCTCTTCTTTTGGTTCCTGTCTTTGAAGATTTTTCCTTGGCTTCATTTTGACCTTTTAGTCTTTTAGTAGCTCTTTGCTCAGCTAATTTTCGCCTTTCAAAATCATTTGTTTTAGTAAGAGATTTTGGTGGAAAAGAGGTTTTCGTAGACCCACCTCTATTAGAATTAGATTGGTTGTTAGTTAATTTATTTTGATTTGGTCTGTAAGAAGATCCTCTATTAGAAAATTTTACAGGCTGTTTTTCAATGATAACAGAATTTTTACCTTGCGTTTTTGCAATTTCGATATTCTTTATCGATTTTTTGGCTATGCCAGATACTGTTAATTTTGTTTTTTTCTCCATACCTCATCACTCAAACTTTATAAATAATGTTTCTTGCTGACATTATTAATTCATCTGCTTCTTCTTTTGACAAAGCAAAGTCCTCTAAATAACCTTGAATTTTTACTCTTTCTCCTTTGACAATATCAAATCCTCCAGTTAATTCATCTGAGGCAAGATCTGCAAAATCTTCTAATGTTAAAATTTTTTGTTCTCCTAGGGTTACCAACATACCTGGAGTTAATCCTTTAAGGTTTATTAGTGAATCCTCCAATCCTAATTCTTTTATTCTTTCTGAAATATCTTCCTGGTCTTTAAGATGAAACTCTTTAGCTCTATCTATAAGAGCTTTTGCTGTTTCTTCCTCAATTCCTTCAATTTTAATAAGGCTATCCGCAGTACTATCTTTAATATCATCTATTGATGAAAAACCCTCAGCAACTAACAATTGTCCTAGTGTTTCATCTAGCTCCAAGTTTTTTACAAAATTTTCTGTTTTTTCTTTAAATTCTAATTGTCTTCGCTCAGAGTCTTCTGCATCTGTCATTATGTTAATCTCATAATTTAATAACTTAGTTGCAAGTCTAACGTTCTGACCTCTTCTTCCAATCGCCTTGCTCAAATTCTCTTCAGTTAAAATTACATCTAATTTTTTTCTTTCGTTATCTACGTTCACTCTCTGAACTTCAGCAGGTGATAGAGCGTTAGAGACTAAAATGGCAGGATCATCAGACCAATTTACGATATCAATTTTTTCACCTTGTAATTCATTCACAACAGCTTGTACTCGTGAACCTCTCATGCCAACACAAGCACCAGCCGGGTCCAAGGAAGTATCAACTGCTTTAACGCAAATTTTTGCCCTACTTCCAGGATCTCTTGATGAAGATTTGATCTCAATTAAGCCATCATAAATTTCTGGAACTTCCTGAACAAAAAGTTTTTCCATAAATTTTGGGTGAGCCCTGGATAAAAATATTTGTTGTCCTCTTGGCTCTCTTCTGACGTCATAGCAGTAAGCTTTAATACGATCTCCCGCTTTTATATTTTCTCTTGGAATTAACTCATTTTTTTGAATAATAGCCTCTGTTCTTCCTAAATCTGCAATCACATTTCCGAATTCTAGACGTTTTACTATACCACTTAAAATTGTATCTTTTTTATCTATAAAATCATTAAACTGTCTTTCTCTTTCTGCCTCTCTAACATTAAAACTGATTACCTGTTTAGCTGTTTGAGCAGCTATTCTTCCGAAATCAAATGACGGAAGTGGTTGAAGCACCTCATCACCAACTACTTTGCCTTTGTTTAATTCATTTAAATTAATTGCATCTTCAAGCTTTATCTCAGTATTAGAATTTTCAGGGTTTTCAACAACTGTTAATTTTCTGAAAATTTCGATATCACCATTTTCTCTGTTTATAGAGACTTTAATTTCATTGTCTTGTCCAAATTTAGATTTTGCTGCTTTAGCTATACCAGTTTCCATTGAATTAATTATTAATTCTTTATCGATGGATTTTTCCATTGCTACTGCCTCTGCAATTCTCAGTAACTCCAGTTTATCAGCTCTTTTATTTAACATTTTTTATTTACTCCAAAAAAAAATGGGCTTAAGCCCATTTTTGTGAATTCAATAATGTATGAGCAATATATTAAAGTTTTTTTTTATTTCAACAGAAACTATTTAGTGAAAATACCCATTTTATCAGTTTTTTCCCAAGAAAATGAACCATCTTTCTCTGGTATTCTGCCAAAGTGACCATAAGAAGAAGTTTTTTCATAAATTGGTCTATTTAAATTTAGCATCTCTCTAATACCTCTTGGGCTTAAGTCAAAATTTTCTAGGATTTTATCAACTACATATTTATTTTTTTCAATATCGTCATCAAATAAATTTACATAAATTGATAAAGGTTTAGATACACCAATAGCATAAGCCAATTGTATAAGACACTTTTCAGAAATTTTTGATGCAACAATATTTTTTGCAATATATCTCGCAGCATAAGCTGCTGATCTATCAACTTTAGTTGGATCTTTACCAGAAAATGCTCCTCCACCATGCGGTGCAGCACCACCATATGTATCAACTATTATTTTCCTGCCTGTAAGGCCACAATCTCCATCTGGACCACCTATTACAAAATTTCCAGTTGGATTTACATAAAATTCATCATCACTAAAATCATCAAGATAATTTTTTGGTATAGATTTTATCAAATAAGGTCTTAAGAGTTCTCTGACTTGTTGTTGATTTACATCTGGTGAATGTTGTGACGATATTACAACTGACTTCACTTTGATAGGTTTACCATCGTTATACTCAAACGTTACCTGACTTTTTGAGTCTGGCTCTATATTTTTTAGTATTCCTGATTTTCTATCTTTAGCCATCAATCTTAAAATTTTATGAGAATAGTGTATTGGTGCAGGCATAAATTCATCAGTTTCGTTGCACGCATAACCAAACATAATACCCTGATCACCAGCACCTTCATCTTTATTTCCACCGGAGTCAACACCCATTGCAATATCTTTTGATTGAGAGTGAAGATGACTTTCAATTTTTGTTGCTTCTTTCCAAGTAAAACCACTTTGATCATATCCAATATCTTTTATACAATTTCTTACTTTATTTATTAGTTCTTGTTTATTTATTTCTGGACCCCTTACTTCGCCTGCTAAAACAACTTTATTTGTGGTTGTAAGAGTTTCACAAGCAACTCTAGAAAATGGATCGTTTGAAATATAACTATCTACAACCATGTCTGAAATTCGATCTGAGACTTTATCAGGATGACCTTCTGAGACTGACTCGCTTGTAAAAAGATAGTTTTTAAGATTAGTCATTTTTGAATTTATTAAATGAAAAAATCAAAGAAATATACAATAAAATTAATAAACCAAATATTTTATTTCCATACTTAGAAAATATTGTGGGTTTTATTTTTCTTTTCTCCTCTAAATCGACATAACCCTTTTCGCCAAAATTAACTTGTTTCTCAACAAAACCTGTTGGATTTATAATAGCTGCAGATCCATTATTTGCAGAACGTACAATATATTTTCCACTTTCAATTGCTCTAAAAATACTATGATTAAAATGCTGGATAGGACCTGCAGATTCTCCAAACCAGCCATCTTCTGATATATTCATAATCAAATCAAAATTATTATCATCAAATAACTTTCCAGAATAAATTATCTCATAACATATAAGTGGTAGAATTTTTAATTTAATGTTATTAGCATTAATATCTACAATTTTTCTTTTATCACCTTTTGAAAATGATTGATAATTGTTAGTTAATGTCTTTAAACCAATTTTTTTTAATATATTTTCATAAGGCAAAAATTCTCCAAACGGCACTAAATTAATTTTATTGTATGAATTTATTAAGTTAAGCTGATGATCGTAAATAGATAAAGAATTGTAATATTTTGTAGTGAATTCATTTTTTAATTTACTATTTATACCTATAATCAGTAAATGATTTCTATTAAAATATTTTTTAAATAACCAGTCAAAATCAGCTAATTCATTTTGTGAAATGTCGGGCAAAATACCCTCTGGCCATACAAAAATCGTTTTTTTTTCAAAATCAGGATCACTTATATCAATTAAATCCTCAATAATGTTTATAGGTTCTACGTCAGAATAAAATCTTTCTAAACTGATATTGGAACCTATTACTCTAATTTTAAATCCGAAAGTTTCTTTATCTAAGTTATCAAATTTTTTTTTATAATATGTTCCGTGTACAAAAAAAGATAGAGCAATTAATATAAAAATAATACCTACAGTAGTATCTATTCTTGATTCCCTCATTATAAATAAAGCAGGACACGTAAATAAAGATATACAAAAAAGATTTAAACCATAAGTTCCTAAAATGGACGTTACGCTAATAAATTCTAATTGATTAGAAAAACTGTAAACAACTAAATTCCAAGGAAAACCTGTTAAAATAAAACTCCTTAAAAATTCAATTATACCAAAAATGAGAGAAAAAATAAAAAAAGAACCAACAATATTTTTTGTTTTAAAAATTATAAAGAAATAAGAAATAAATCCATAAAATAAAGCTAAGAATGCAGGTAATAAAAAAATAGTTAAAGGGATCAAAAATTTAAAATTTTCATCAAAAGAAAGGGAAATTGATATCCAATATAAATTTGTAATAAAAAATCCAAAACCAAATAACCAGCCGTAAAAAAAGAAAAAATTTTTTTTTCTAATTATTTTTGATTTTTTGATTAAAAATAAAAAAAAAAGTGTAAAACTAAAAAAATTAATAAAAATATAATTATACGGTGGCAGACTTAAGGTAGACGCCATTCCTAAAATAATTAAAAATATAAATTCAATATATAATTTTTTGTTCAATTTAATTTAATTTAATTTTGAAATTACTGAGTGATATATAATTTCTTCTTCTTTAATCATTTTTTCGTAATCTTTTTTTTTTTTATGATCATAATTTAAAAGATGTAGAAATCCATGAATAAAAGTTTTTATAAGCTTTTTTTTAAAATCTTTTAAATCTTGAGTTTTCGGGTTATCAATAAAATTATAACTTATAATTATATCTCCTATATAGGTTTTTTTTTTAATTATTGTTTTTTTAAAAAAAGGGAAAGATAAAATATCTGTAGGTTTATTTTTACTTCTAAAGTTTTTATTAAGTTTTTTAATATTCTTATTATTTGATAACAATAAGGTTAAGCTAATATTTTTTTTGTTAAATTTATATTTTTTTGGAAAAAATTTACAAACTTTATTAAAAAATTGTTTTTTTTTCTTTAATTTTCTAGACCAAGCTTTCTCATCTGAGAAAACATTAATATTAATCATTATTTGAATAGGCTTTTACAATTTTTGATACTAGAGGATGTCTAACAACATCAGAATGGTCAAAATCAACAACAGAAATTTCATCTAAATGACCCAAAAGTTTCTTAGATCTCACAAGGCCTGACATATTTTTATTTGGTAGATCAATTTGAGATGGATCACCGTTGACAACAATCTTTGAGTTTTCTCCTATACGAGTTAAAAACATTTTAATTTGAGTATCTGTGGCATTTTGAGCTTCGTCTAAAATTGCGAAAGAATTTTTTAATGTTCTTCCCCTCATAAAAGCTAAAGGAGCAATTTCAATGTCACCTATTTCTATCATTCGTTGAATTTTTTCAAAATGGAAGAGATCGTAAAGTGAGTCATACAAAGGTCTTAAATATGGGTCCACTTTTTCTTTCATATCACCAGGTAAAAAACCAAGTCTCTCACCTGCTTCAACAGCTGGTCTGGATAAAATGATTCTTTCAATTTTTTTTTCTAACAACATTGTTAAACCAACTGCTACGGCTAAGAACGTCTTACCAGTGCCAGCTGGTCCTGCTGAAATAATGATATCACTTTGTCTTAAAGCTCTTACATAACTTTTTTGCTTTTCTGATCTGGGTATTATAGATTTTTTTGGTGTCTTAATTATATCAGTAACGTTATCTTTTTTAATTTTTTCATCTATCATAAATTTATCTACAGATGAAACTATATCTTTATTTTCAATAGTTCCATTATTAATGAATTGTTTTGCTAAAAATTTTATAGCATTTTTTATTATCTCATTTTTTTGTGGATTAGATTTTATTAATATTGAATTTCCTCTAGAGAATAAATTTGAGTCTGTGATCTTTTCAAGATCTTTCAAATTTTTATTAAACTCTCCTACAACCCCCATTAATAAATCATTATCGTGAAAAATAACGCTTAAAGTATCATTGTCAGAATAAACGAATTTCAAATTTTGATCTATATCTTTTTTAAGTAGATTTTTCAGTTTAGGCCACTTTCATTTTTGAGATTTGATCAATTTCTCCAAACATCGTTAATTGATTACTTTTGAGAATTTTTATATCGATAAACTTTCCTATAAGATTTTTATTTCCATCAAAAATAACAGATGACATATACTCAGATCTACCAAATAGCTTAGTTTTATCATCAGTTTGATTTTCTACTAAAACTTTTATTATCTTATTCTCGAAAGAATTATTTTTTTTTATCTGATTTTCAAGAAGCTGTTTTTGAATTATTTTTAGTCTAGCTGAGGTGATATTTTTATCAATTTGTTTAAGCTTTTCAGCTCTTGTTCCTGGTCTTGGACTAAATACAAATGAGTATGAATTAATAAACTTTATCTTATTTATCAAGTTAAGAGTATCTTTAAAATCATTCTCGTCTTCACCGGGATAACCAATAATGAAATCACTCGAAAATTCTATCTCAGAATTTATCTTTTTTAATCTGTCAAAAATATTTAAATATTCATCAATAGTATGTTTTCTATTCATTAATTTAAGAACTTTGTTTGATCCACTTTGAATTGGCAAATGTATTAGTGGCATAATTTTTTTTGAATCCTTATAAACATTTATTAAATCATCAGACATGTCATTAGGATGAGAGGTTGTGTATCTAATTCTTTCGATATCTTTTATTTTTTCTATTGAAAAAATTAAATCTGATAATTTTAAACCATCATCATTGTAAGCATTTACATTTTGTCCTAGTAAAATTATCTCTTTAGCTCCCTGATCGGCTAAACTTTTTGCTTCATCTAAAATTTGATTAAATGGTCTAGAATATTCTGGTCCTCTAGTGAAAGGAACTACGCAAAAATGACAAAACTTATCACAACCTTCTTGTATTGTTAAAAAAGAAGTTTTTTTTCCAGACTCATTTTTAATTCTACTTAAATACTCAAATTTACTTACCGCATCAAATTCTGTCTCCTCAATTTTTTTCTTATCGGTATAATTTAATATTGTATCATTTATTTTATGGTAAGATTGAGGTCCTATAACTAAATCAATATAAGGTTCGCGTTTTAACATTTCTTGATTTTCAGCTTGAGCTACACATCCAGCTATTATAACTAAAGGTTTTTTTTTAGCTCTAAATATTTTTTTTACTCGACCTATCTCATGATAAACTTTTTCTTTTGCCTTGTCTCTAATATGACAAGTATTTAAAAGATAACAGTTTGCTTCATTATATTTTTCCGTTTTCTCATAACCAATTTTTTTCACTGAATCAAATATCCTATTTGAATCATACTCGTTCATTTGACATCCAAATGTTTTTATAAAAATTTTTTTATCCAATTTATTTTTTGATTTTTGAACCGTAGAGTTCTAATTTATGATCAACGAGATTATAGCCAAGTTTCTTAGCAATTTTTTTCTGCAATTCTTCGATATCTTTATCTACAAATTCAACGATCTCCCCGCTATTAATATCAATTAAATGATTGTGGTCATCATTAATTTCATAGCGTGCTTTTCCAGCTTTGAAATCATGTTTTATTAATATACCTGCTTCCTCAAATAACTTTACTGTCCTATATACAGTTGCAATACTAATTTTATCGTCTATCAATGTTACTCTTTTGTGAAGTTCATCAACATCTGGATGATCTTTAGAACCGTATACTTCTTTAGACTCCGAAAGGATTTTGGCGATTACTTTTCGTTGATCTGTCAGTCTTACACCTTTTTGTTTACATTTTTCTTCAATTATACTCATTATTAAATTCCTTTACTGATAAATTGGATTAACCAAATTATTTTTTAATTGGTCATTTTTTATTAAATTCT
>Ga0163109_10004755_pt1 | contig 10272 bp, 6 predicted proteins | sample CRUFie1St13metaG_FD_108704 | JGI IMG/M metagenome (GOLD analysis project Ga0163109, IMG submission 108704) | Marine microbial communities from the Costa Rica Dome - CRUD Field 142mm St13 metaG | ecosystem: Environmental > Aquatic > Marine > Oceanic > Photic zone | place: Costa Rica: the Eastern... | reverse complement strand
CGGCTCGAGTGTACCCCGAATCATCGATATGGCGGACAATGATTCCAGTGTCGCTTTTGTCGATGCTCAAGTCTTCGAACAGCGGGACACTGTCTTCAACCCAAACACCGGCTGCTTCACCAAGCACCGAACCAGAAATGTTGTCCATGACAATATTTCGGTACAAGCCACCTGATGCGCCCCAGAGATTCAATCCACGAAGCAAATGATCCGTGAAATACGCACCTTGGACAATCGGTGTTGAACCATCCCCAACTGACAAACCAATGCCGTAACGCCAATCGTTTTGGAACGGGATATTTCTGCCTGCTTGTTCGACATGCAAGTCACGAATGACTGGAGAGGAACTACCGAACATATCGATTCCAACACGGTCCGGATTGAAGATGGTCACATTGTTGAGAATAGGATTTGAGCCATACAATGTCATACCATAGATGGCATTTTCGATGTGCAAATGGTTGACCGTGCTCCCACGCCCGTTGGAGGAAGAATTGAACTGAATACCTTCATGATCGCCTGTTGTTGAGGAGCTTGAGAGAACGACAGGACATGTCGACGTTCCTTGAATCGTTAGTCGGCCATCGACATAGATTCGGATGCCAGGCGACATGACAACGCTCGTGCATGAAGTGATGAGCAACTCATCCTGAACGTTAACGAAGTAATCACTGGTCAATGATACCGTACCTGACCATGTCGTAGTTGCTCTTCCTGAAGTCTCAGCAACATTGTTTTCAGGTGCGAATGGGTGAACCATTGGAGAGATGGACATAAACAAGAAAAGGAAGAGCAAACTGAACGCCAGGAATGTTTGCTTTCTCTCCATAGTTAGCCAACCAAAGCGATAGCATTTGAAGCCACCCTTCGCCTGTGCAAGCAGCAATCGAGACCCGAATCGATAAAACCTGTCTCGTAAAGGCCGCACCGTGCCAGAAGCATTCGTCCTCGTGAAGACCGAACCGTCGCATGAACGCGATGTTTATCTCGCATTGACATCGCATGACGCAGTCAAGGAGGTCCATGCTCTCTACGGTGAATTCGATTTGCTCGCACATGTGAGCAGTGAATCCGCGAAAACACTCACCACACTGTTGATGAAAGACTTCAGAACAATCGAAGGAATCCGAGACACGCAAACGCTAATTGCGGTTGAATATTGAGGTGTAAAGATGGCGATAGGTTTTGTTTTGATCACGACTAAGCCTGGGCAAGAAGAGCGTGTTCGTAACGCTCTAGATAATATTGAACATGTTACTGATCGTTGGATGCTGTTTGGAGAATTTGACCTTCTTGCGCGCGTCCAAGCGGACGATGAATTTACCCTCACTCGATGCATTGTCGAAGAAATACGACCACTCAAGGGCATTCAAGATACCAAGACCATGATTGGAGCTGAGTTGTAAATCAAATTGAATGCAAACGCCTTGAGAGCATGCGTGCTCGATTTGGACAACCGACGGAGCGATACCGTAGAATGGCTTCACGCAGCGACATCATACGCTCTCGATCGTCGAGCATCGACTTCACTTCCCACCACTTTGCAACGACTCGTCTTGCTGACGGGGCCTCAATTGCTTCGAGGGAATGGATGTCGATTTGAGCATGGAGCGTTTTTGCTCTCGGCAGTTGTGTTTCCACCAATTGTTCACAAATGAGAAGCAAGAGCGAGGTTTTGTACAGGGGCTGCTGCAACTGTGCTGCCGTGAGTTCTGCATTCCTCAATGTTAGTGCAGCATTCATCGGCTGCGAATCAACCGCTTTCAATTGGGTTTTCATATCCAAATACTGCAACAGAGGATCGGTCGACGAACCAATGCCTCGGAGTTGGTCAAGCAAAAAATTCGCACCATCGAAATCCTTTCGCTCAAGGGCCAGTGAATGGCGCATGATGACGAGAGTTGTCAACACAATCTGACGCTCATTTTCTACATCCGGCAATTCGACTTGATTGAGCAATCGTTCGATGCGTTCGTAGTCAATGGCGCTTGAGGATGGGGCAAGATCATCAATGCAACGAGAGAGAACAGAGAGTTGGATGCGTAACTTCTGCTGCGCATCATGGATTTCATCAAGAATGGTTTCAAGATCTTCCAGGTGGTCTTTCTTTCCTTCAAACTGTGCGATTTGCATACGTATGTTGACAAGTTTGGGAGAATCCTGGCCCTGAATGTAGGCCTTTGCAACATCAATCTCTGCACGATTGAGGGCATGTTGTGCTGCAAGTTCAATCAAATCGATGTCTTCTGAATTGCTGACCATTGCTTCATCGAGTAGTGTTGCGAACGCACCAGAATAGGATGACATGAGATTGTTTGCTCGTGCAGAAAGATGATTCGATACTTCCGTCTCACCCAGTTGAATTCGGTGATGCAATTCAAGAATCGATGCCAAAGCGTCGTTCTGTTGTTCCCAGTGTGAAATCGCCGAACGATGAAGTACGTCGAGCTCCGATTGATCGAGAGAGGACTTGCAAACGTTGCGAATCAAGTGTTGCATTTCCATCGCCGCATCCTTGTTGCCCCAACGAAGCAAGGTATGTTCATCGAGCAAGGCAACATCGTTCGGCTCAGGCATTCGTTCTGCAGGAACCGGGAATGGTAACACCAAGAACGGTGACATAGCATCATGGACGTTTGCCGATGCTTCACCAAGAACAACCTGATCAACATAAGCACGAACGTCCAGATTCGTTTCTGGGAGTGGTGTGGATGCGTCATGGAGAAGGATGGCCAAAGGGTGCCCTCCTAACGCCTCAACTATTGTCTCACGCTTACCGCCAAGTTCGGGATTGAGTAACTCAATGGCATCTGTTTGCTCGAGTGGCCCCAATTCGACATAGGTTCCATCGATGGAAAACGTATCACGATCGCGTCCCAACAGCATGAAAGGAATCGAATGCCCCTCAAGTGCTTGGAAGAGGTTGGAAAACGATTCTTGATGTCTGGACGAGATGCTATGGACATCATCAAACACCAATATGACATTCTCGAGTTCAAGGCAGGATGCATATCCTTCAACATCCAGAATCTGAGGCACATCAGCCTCCATCCGCTGGATGGCTTCATGGACATCACAATACGCATCGAGTTGGACCCAGTGAACACTCAGGTCCTTCTCGATCAAATCTTCAACAATCTTTCGAGCAAGCGTCGATTTCCCAATACCCGGCATTCCTCGAAGGTGCACTGGCACCTTATTTTCGAGAGCATCTCGAATCAACTCAAGTTCGGAACGGCGCCCGTGTACATGCGTGTATTCTGGGAGTTGTCCCTTCAATTTTGATGAGGATCGTGCACGTCGTTCGGGAATCTCCTTTGTGTATGAATGGAGTTGGTTGCGCCCTGATTCAGTGATATGCACAACTTTGCGTTTCCTTCGCCCTCCGCCGATGACGTGTGCCTGTCGTGTTAGGAGAAACCCTTCTTCCTCCAAGACAGACATGGGTTGAAACAGAGCTGAACGTACAACACCAATTCCGTCTGCGATGCCTTCGAGAGAAAGGCTACGTGGCACATCCCATGCACCTTCAAGCGTCGATGGATGCTCATCCAACCAACGCAAAATACGCAGCATGGCGGGCGATAGCATCTGAACTCGATACCTTCTGCACAGCATTGCATTTGATGTTGTCCTATCGATGTTCAAAAGAGACAATGCAGGTTTTTTTGACCTATGGACGCAAGGATTCGGCATGGCGGTCGATGCAGCATCCACCGATTTGCCTGCCTCACCTGGCGTCTATCTGTTCAAAACGGCTGAAGGTAGAGTGTTGTATGTCGGTAAAGCAACGCGTTTGAATGAGAGGATTCGCTCGTATTTTGCGGCCAATCCCGATCGGCACATGATTCCCGAATTGATCGCTCGAGCAGACGATGTTGAATGCATCGTTACGACGACACCACAAGAAGCATTGATCCTCGAACGCCAACTCATTCGTGAACACAAACCTCGATTCAACTCCATGCTAAAGGATGACAAATCGTATCCGTATCTTGTGTTGACGAACGAACAATTCCCTCGCATCATGTACACACGTCATCCACCGAAGAAAGCCCATCGATGGGGTCCGTTTCCAAATGCGGGAGCTGCAAAGCAAGTAATGCAACTTTTGAGAAGGCATTTCGGGATTCGAGATTGCAAAGAATTGCTCCCACAGGGGTGTCTTGCCATGCACATTGGCCTCTGCACAGGACCGTGCATCAACGGTGAAGGATATGCTGAGCAGGTTCGAGCTGTCAAGAAAATTCTCGATGGTGAAGCAACCGAACTCCTTGAAGAACTCGGCGAAAAGATGGATGTTTGCTCAAGCGGAATGCAATTTGAGCGAGCAGGATACTACCGTGATCTCATTCGTTCCATCCGTACCACCATTGGACAGCACGTTGTTTCAAGCAAGTTGTATCGTGATTGTGATGCCATTGGATTTGCTGAACAAGGCGATCTCGCCGCACTTGTCGTTCTTCATGCCGATGATGGCGTCGTCAAAGGACAAGAAGTCTGGCCATTTGTTCATCGAGGCGACATTGGTGAAACAGTCAGTCGTTTCATCAGCGAACATTACGTTCACCGCAGGCCTCCACGTTTGCTGCTAACCCCTACGCCATTGCTCGACGGATTGCAACAATGGTTGGACGAGCGTCGAGGTGCTACAGTTGAAGTTCGAACACCTATGCGTGGAGACATGGTAACGCTGCGGACGCTTGCCGACCAAAACGCCGAGATACAAGTGTCCCGACTTGCAAACAAATCGAGCGGGTCACTCGAGCAGCGAGCAGCAGACGAAGCTGCGCAATTGATCGATATTGAACTGATGAATCACGTGGTTTGTTTCGACATGGCTCAATTGCAAGGCGATGAACGCGTCGGTGCAAGTGTTGTTCTTCGAAATGGACGTCCGGCGAAGAAGGAATACAGGACCTACATTGTCAAAGGTGATGCAATGGACGACTTACGCATGATGCGTGAAGTTGTTGAACGATGGCTCAAACGACAAGAAGAATGGCCTGACGTACTCCTTCTCGATGGTGGAGAAACCCATCTTTCGACAATACGTTCGATGTTGGACGAGCACGGCGTGCAGGATAGATTCATCCTTGCAGCGTTGGCAAAACGAGAAGAAACGCTCCATCGAGAAGGGTACGAACCAATCGTACTCGACCGCCGAGGACGTGTCTTTGTTCATGCACGTGATGAAGCACATCGTTTTGTCAACGCCTTCCATCGGAAACGCCGCAAGAAAAGTCGATTGGGTGACCCTCTTGAGAACGTTCTCGGTTTGGGTGCCAAGAAGCTGCAATCACTTCTGCGGCATTTCGGTGGCCGTCAAGGAATCAACAATGCGAGCATTGAGGATTTGAAAACCGTCCCGGGCATTGGCCCATCTCTTGCAGAACGCATCCATGAGAGTCTGCATCGCTAAGGCTGTTCAGGCGGGTATTGCATCGCCTCAAACGGATCGATGCCTTCCTCGTATCCGCCGACCTGTCGGTCAACCAATCCTGCCATTTGAGCAAAGTCCGATTCGGACAATCCCATCTTCTGAGCCTTGTACAGAGAATTCTTCGATTCTCTTGCAGCTCGCTTTTTCTTCTTCTTCTTTCTACGTCGCCGAATCAAAAGAATCAGCAAGATAACGACAACCGCTGGATAGGCCCAGAACTGACCAAGAAGGTACAACCACGTGACTTGCAAGCGAAGTGTCACTTCATCATCAAGACCATCGGGTGGAATCGTATAGGTAATGACTTGACGACCTTCCGCATCCTCTGTCACAATCATGTTCCCTTGGGCAGATGTAGCTTCCTTGGCAATAATGCCCTTAGGCAAGGTGAAACTGACGGGGCCTGTGAGGTCGAATTCCGTCTCTTCATGAATGGTGGTATCCCAAGATCCTGTCTCGACTGTTAGGGCCTCCTGCTCGAGTGGAGGGAAAGTGACCCCTTCTGATGAAACAACGCTCGCTACCATCATCGACGACATCTCATCAACGATCATGACCATGGGTTGAAGCAGTGGTGAACGGAAAGCACCACTGATGTCCTCGGTCAACAGTGAGAGGGTAATTGCATCAGGGTCACCACTGAACAAATCGCCCCATGGGCTAGAAACAGCTAGCGTAAATCGGACTTTTGGAATCTTGAGACTCACGCTGAGTCCAACATCATCGGAGACGATGGGGCCTGGAGTTCCAAGACCTGCAAGGCTCGTTTCGATTGAAAAATCACTAATATCTACGTTCGAAAACTCTGGTCCTTCTTCAACGTCCTCAAGTCCCTTAGCAGCGAGATGAATTTCACTGGTGAGAATATCACCTACATCGGTTCCAAATTGCATTAATCCATCTGAAGTAAGTTCGAACACAAGTTGACGTGACGCAGGACAATCTGTGAACGCAGTATCTGGTTCAATGCATCGTTCGATCTTGATTGGTTTTTCACTACGACTCATGATGTCTCCAAAGAGCCGAATCAAGTCGCTTGGAATGACCTCCATGCGGACAGTTGTGTCATCGTTTACATCGTAATATCCCTGTGGAACAGCAATTCGATGAACGACAGCACTGGCTTCAAGGCCAAACTCAACCGATACGGATTTTGTCCATTCGTTGACGTCAAAGGTGTCGAAATCTATCTCCAGAGATGTAGAGACACAGGTCTTCTGCGTTTGCAGACAAATCGTTTGACCGTCCTCATTGACAATGGGATGATTGTAGGCCCATGGAGAAGGTCCTGCAATGGAGATTTCGTTTCTGTTTTCACCAGATTCAGAGTGCTCAAGGATGATACGATCATCCCCAGCTATGGTCTCGATCCAACTTGGTAGAATAAGTTCAAGTGTAATCTTTGACGGTGGAAGGTCGGATGGAATCATGTTTTCGAGGAAACTTGTATCGAGGACTGTTTCCAGCGAAAGTCCAGCATCCATCAATCGTCGAAGATCTTCATTCGTTATCACATCAAAATAATCGCTGATAGTGTAATTTTCACCATCCAGCTCAAATTCCGAATCGGGAAGATTCTCTTGAATAAGATCGAGGAGACCAAGTTCGAAGGTATTGCTTGTTGAGCGCAAGTAAATTGGATGATCGTACCCCATAGCGCTCGGACCTTGGATACAATACGAAATCGTGTTTGGTGGTGTTACTGTTTCAGAGCAACCAACAGAATGGCTGTAGTTCAATCCTCCAGCGGGCCCTTCGATACCATCTGCAACAGAATCGCTTACCCAAGTCAGGTCGCCCATCTGAATATCAGGCGCTCCTGGTATTGAATCAGAAAACGCATCCCCAACCGAAGCGACCGGGAATTGATCGGTAAAGTCGTCAAGTGGGGCAATGCCGTTCTCATACGCCAAACGGATGCCGTCCGATGTGATCTGCGGAATTGTTGCGAGGTCGGACAATTCAACCAGTGAGATGCCCCAGGCGTCCATCGTGGTTGTATCGAGGTAGTTGATACCTGCAACAAAATCGATTTGAACCGCTTGTTCGTCGAACAAGTCCACCTTGAGATGAAGCGTTACCGCCTCTTCGTTCGGATCGAGTTCAACGATGGATGTTGTTGATGTGTTGCGATAGCCCATCGTCAGACTCACGGTTTGGTCCTTTCGTGACGGTTCATCATCGAGGTTGTCGACGGTCCACTCAGCAACACAGCCATTCGCTCGACAGGGCCCGAAATCAGTTGTTGTACTGTTGGAATCAGCACCAACAATAGCCGCATAGTCAGGTGGACTGATGGAGAATGTTGAGTAGTGGCCTGGCTCTGCGAAGACATCAAATTGTGTGGTCAATTCTGAACCCATAATCAAGAGACCTTGGTAAGCTCGTTCGAGATTAAGGTCTGAATTTTCAAGGAGATTGAAGGTGCTCGTTGACAACTCAATCTCAGCGATGGTTGAGAAACAAATTGGTGGGTCGAAAGCGTTGTTCTCCGTTACGCCAGAACCTGAATCATACACTGAATCTTGTGTTGCATCGGTTGTACAAACTTCAGAGGTACCGCCCTCTGTGTAGATACCATCGTACTGTGTGTTGATGGCTGTAACCGTACCAAATCCGCTTGAGAGAAGATCGTTGATCGTATCTTCAACCTCCGTTAGCATTTTATCGCCAACGGTCCCTGAACCATCATCGTAAGCGAAGTACGTGCGAATCATGTCCGCAGGAATCCCATCGTCCTCATCCAATCCATCAAAAGCAAGCGCAGTCTGTGTTGTGGAGTCATCAAGACCAATCTTACTACGGTCAAATTCACGAATGGCCCAACTCAAGGTCATGTGGATGGTTGATGTATCTTGCAAATCAAAATCGTAGGTCCCACGAATCCAATCTTTCTGGGACGGCGTTCCATCATCGTTTGAATCGTAATCGTCGCAATCGCTGAATCCTGGAACGCTATCGCACGTCGTCATGCCGTCTGCGGATGCAAGAGGTGCAAGGAGTGGTGTTGCAAAAAGCAAGGTCAAACACAGTGTCAGAAACCTATTTGTCCATACTGCTCGTTCCACCATGAAGTCCTACAGACCGAAGACCTTCAAAGGACTTCCCCTTAGCGAGACTGTTGGCGTCCACATGGTAACGAAACTATGTCTTCTTGTTCCGCTTGCATCGGGAGAAGAGGTTCGGCAGGTTCTTGTCGAACAAGAATGTCTTGACCGAGCGTTCACACCAAGACGAATCGGGGATGAACTTGCGCTACCTGTTCACGAAGGGTTTCTTTCAGATGCGATTGATATGGAGCATCGACTCGAACAGGTGGACGTTGAACCAGCGCCACCTGCGATTGACCCGCACAGCCGACTGTACAACACCATTGCATCCTTGTCAGGTGTAAGTGAGGCTCTGTTGCAATCCGTTCCGAAAAAATGGGAACGTCTTGATGACCTCATCCTCTTTCCCAAAGATGCGTTTCAAGAACAAGGTTGGGAATCCCTCATTCTCCAATATCCTGAATTTTTTTCCATTGTTGCACGAGCTCTTTCCGCTAAGCGAATTGGTCGACAACAACCCATTGCGAACGACCAAATGCGTTCTGCTCAGGTCGAGTTGGTCTACGGGGAAAATGGGTGGGTGGAAGTGAAAGACAACGGACTTGTCTACGGATTTGATGCGACGAAAGTCATGTATTCGTCTGGAAATGTCACAGAGCGTCATCGAATGGCAACATTGCAGGCAGAAGGAGACTTTGTTATCGATGCGTATGCCGGCATTGGCTATTATACAATGCAACTTCTTGTTCACGCCAATGTTGGTCATGTACATGCTTGTGAAATCAATCCAAACAGCCTCCATGCACTTGAGTGGTCGGCAAGGATGAACAATGTTCATTCCAGATTGACGGTTCATCCGGGCGATAATCAGGTCACGTTGCAAGAACTCAAAGGAACCGCAGATCGTGTTCTCCTCGGCTATTTACCAAGTTCAGAACCAACTTGGGAACCTGCGATTCATTCATTGAAGGAAACAGGAGGAACACTCCACATTCACATGAACGTTGAGGAGGAACAAATCGATGCATGGTGTGATGAAACCATGCACAAATGCCTGCAATTCGCCAGCAAAGCTGGTCGACATTGGGAAGTTGTTTCTCATCACCTCGAGAAGGTGAAGTGGTATGCTCCTCGAATTCGTCACGTCGTCTTAGACGTGTCTTTTTCTTCGATTAATTCGGCTTCGTAAATCGGAGCTTCTTCCGACTTGTTCTTGATGATCACGTAGCCAATACCAAGAGCAACCAAAACAAACAAACCAGCGAAGACAACGGTTGTTCCAATACTTGATTCCGTTTCTTCTGATGAGGTTTGCATCGAAAGTTCGCCATCAGGATCGGCGACACCGATCATCGTAATGCTGTTGATTTTGGTTTCGTAAACAGGACGTCCCGCTGAAGAGAACGGATTGTCCAAATCGGTTCCAGTAGGATCGTCCGATGTCGGAACTTCAGCAATCGCACGCACGTGACTCATACCATCGCGAACAATACCGAAGGTTGCGTATCCTCCATCATCTCGATTTTCAGGGTCCAAACCATGCGCTTCGGTTTCTGCAATGTACCATTGTGAATCGGCAGAATCCTCTTCCATTCCCCGAGCCATGCCGATGGCTCCATCAACATGGCTGAGATTCTCGTTGTGTTCGAGAGGGATGGTTTCTCCAGTCCCTCCACTTCCGCATTGCGCAGGCAAACCGGGAACATATACGCCATTTGTTTTGCATTCAGGGTCACCTGATTGTGTGACAAAGTCGTTGATGACGCGATGGAAGAAGAT
>Ga0163109_10004754_pt1 | contig 10272 bp, 10 predicted proteins | sample CRUFie1St13metaG_FD_108704 | JGI IMG/M metagenome (GOLD analysis project Ga0163109, IMG submission 108704) | Marine microbial communities from the Costa Rica Dome - CRUD Field 142mm St13 metaG | ecosystem: Environmental > Aquatic > Marine > Oceanic > Photic zone | place: Costa Rica: the Eastern... | reverse complement strand
TTTAGAAATGGAAAAAATATTTTTTAAATCATGGCTTATGGTTTTTAGAGAAGATGAAATTTCAAATCCTGGTGATTACAAGATTTGGGATAAACTTGGCAGAGATATTTTGGTCGTAAGACAAAAAGATAATTCTATTAAGGCATTTTATAATACTTGTATGCATAGAGGCGCACCTGTTGTTAGAGATAAGAAAGGAAGTACAAAATTACTTCGATGCCAATACCATAGCTGGGCATATGACCTAGGTGGTGATTTAATAAAAGTTCCTGATATGAGAGATTTTAAAGACTTTGATATTTCATGTAAGAAATTAAAAAAAGTTTATTGCGATACTTGGGATGGATGGGTTTATATTTCTTTATCCAAAACTGATCCTGGCAGTTTGATTGATTTTTTAAACCCTGTTGCTCAAGAGTTAGAATGTTTTAACAGTTCTGAATTAATAACAGTTTATAAAAAAACTGTTACTGTTAAGGCAAATTGGAAAACCTGCCTTGATGCTTTTATGGAGGTTTATCATGCTCCAACGATTCATAAAGATACTGTGAATATTTTGCTTGACGGTAATGCTATGGCAGCTGGTTTATTAAAAAATGGTCATTCAAGGATGGTTACTCCTAAGAAAATGAATTTAGATGGAGGTTTTCTTGGAGCAGAAGAAGCTGATTATGTTCCTTATATAGAAACATGTGATAAAATACATGCTCAAACAAATGTTGCCTATGGTATGTTTCCAAACTTTATTACACCGACAGATACATCTGGGTACCCTGCAATTTTATTTTGGCCAAAAGGTTTAAAAGAAACAGAATTTGAATGGACTCAGCTTGCTCCAAAGTGGTCAGGTGATGAAAAACCTGATTATTGGAATGAACAAGAGGTTTCTTTTGACTCTATAATGGATGAAGATTTTCAAAATTTAGAACCAATGCAGAGATCTCATGACTCAGGAGTTTTTGAATCTATGCCGTTAAATTATCAAGAGAGAAGAATTTATTATTATCATCAAGTCATAGATGATTGGATTGGAAGAGATAATTTACCTGAGAATATTCAAGTCCCAAATGTTTTAGATCCTTTTATTGAGGCTTAGTTCAAATTAAAATATGAAACCATCTCAATTAAAAAAAGATGAGTATAAAAAAATTTATACTAAGTCTAAACCAAATTTACTTAAATTAGCTAGGGAACTATATATTGACGATATTTCTGATAATTTTTTTGTAGAAGTTGTTATTCCATTATCCGATTACTTCAATTCATTTCAAAAAAGAAATATACCATACTTTATAGGGTTAACAGGCGGGCAAGGTTCTGGAAAAACAACACTCTCAATTTTTATACAGAAAATTTTGGAGGATGTTTTCAAAAAAAGGTCTGTTGGTTTTTCTATTGATGATATATACAAAACAAAAGAAGAAAGAGAGAAGATTGCTAAAAAAATTCACCCATTATGTAGTGTAAGAGGCGTCCCTGGAACGCATAATATAGGGTTAGGAAATAAAACTATTGATAGTTTATTTAAAGCTCAATCAAATACTTACACTTATATTCCCTCATTTTCTAAAATACTAGATATGCATCATCCAAAAAAGGATTGGAGGAAATACAAGGGTAGACCTGATTTCATCTTTTTTGATGCATGGTGTGGTGGCGCTAAACCTATACCAGATAATAAATGGAGACCGCCTTTAAATAAATTAGAAAAAGAAAAAGATCCTGATCAAGTTTGGGCTAGGTGGAGCAATAACGAATTAGCCGGTGATTATCAAAAATTATTCTATAGATTTGATAAGCTTATTTTTATTCAAGTAGAAAAAATGGAAAATGTTTACGAAAATAGATGGCTTCAAGAGAAAAATATGTCCAAAGGAATAAAGGATAAGGAATTATTAAAAAATATTATGAATAAAGATCAAATAAAAAATTTTGTAATGCACTATGAAAGACTTACTAGGCACATATTGGATGAGATGCCTAATCAAGCAGACATAGTTATAAATAGGGAAGATAACTTTAAGTTTTTTATAAAAGAAAAATAGAAATTTTTTTTATTAATATATTTTTATTTTTAATAATTTAAAGGAAAAGTATTTTGAATTTTATTTTTGAGGGGGGAAAAAATGTCTACTGTTATGATTGTTGGGGCAACTCGAGGAATTGGTCTTGAATTAACGAAACAATATTCTGAAGAGGGTAATAAAGTAATTGCTTGTGCGAGAGATAAGAACGCTGCATCGCAACTTGATGAATTAGCAGCGGGTTCAGAAAATATTATAATTGAAGAATTGGACATTGCTGAAGCATCATCAATAGAATCTGCCGCAAGTCGTATTGGCAAAGACTCTATTGACAGCATTATAATCGTTGCTGGTTATGTTGGCGGAATGCCTGAAAATCAAACAATTGATAACATTGATCTCGATGAATGGCATAGAACTCTAAATATCAATACAATTGGTCCACTTTTAGTAGCTAGAGCTTTCAAAGAAAATTTATCCTCATCTGGAAATGGAAACCTTATGATATTATCAAGTCAATTGGCTGCCTCTACTTGGCCAATGGGCGGTATGTATGTTTATTCAACGACCAAAGCAGCAGTAAGTAAGGTTGGTCAAATTTTAGCACTTGATTGGGCCGAGGATCCTATAATTGTATCTATAATGCATCCAGGCTGGGTTCAGACTGATATGGGTGGACCTGCTGCTGAAATAACAGCTGAGGAAAGTGCATCTGGTATCCGAAATGTTTTATCTGGATTGAAAAAAGAAGACTCTGGAAATTTCTATAAATGGAATGGTGAAATTCACCCTTGGTAGAAAATATGAAACCAGTTTGTTTAGTTTTAGGTGCTGGTGCAGGAATTGGAGGAAATGTAGCTAAAAAATTTTCTGCTGAAGGTTATCACACATGCATATGCCGTCGTACAGATAAAAATGGATTAAATCTCTTAATTAAAAATATAGAAGAGAGTGGTGGATCTGCTACTGGTTTTTTAATTGATGTTATCAAAGATAATGTAATTGAGGATCTAGTAGAAGATATAGAAAAAAATATTGGGCCTATAGATGTTGTTATTTATAACTTAGGGGCTCAAACTGGAATGAAGTTACTTCATGAAACAACTATAAAAGAATTTGAGTGGGGTTGGAAAGTTGCAAATCTTGGATTATTTAGACTTGCAAAATCAATATGTCCTCTAATGGAGAAAAGGAAGAAAGGAACAATTCTTGTAACTTCGGCAACAGCTGCTATGAGAGGAAATGAGAATCAACATTCTCATGCCTCAGCAATGGGTGGAAGAAGAATGCTTTGTCAGACATTGAATGCAGAATTTTCTAAAAAAGGTATTCATATAGCTCATATTGTAATTGATGGAATGGTTGATGCTCCAGATACTCTAGGAAAAATCTTAGGCCCTGAGCTATATCAAAAATTAAGAGAAACAAAAGGAATGGCTAGTGATGGCCTTGTTCTTCCGGAGAACGTTGCAAATACATATTTTCATCTTCATAAGCAGCACAGGTCAACTTGGACACACGAGATTGATATTAGGGCATTTTCTGATATTGCTTGGTGGAATCATTGATTCTATAAATTAGAATTTTATAAAGTTTTTAATTGAGGAAGAATTGCCCAAAAAAATCGTAAGGATTTCTGAGAGCCAAATACCCGAAAGACTGAGAGGTAAGCGTTCTATATTATTAAGAAAAATTGCCCGATTTGGAATTAATATTTCCGGCTGGACGATAAAAGGTAGGGTTCCTGATGAGGAGAGAATAGTTATAATTGCTGCACCACATACATCAAACTGGGACTTTATATTAGCAATGCTAGCTATTTTTGGATTAAATATAAAACTAAGGTGGCTTGGGAAACATTCAATATTTAAACCTGGTTTTAAAAATTTTTTTAAGTGGTTAGGTGGTATTCCTGTCTACAGAGATAATCCGTCTAATTTAATTGATAATGTTGTAAAAATAGTTAAAAAAGAAAAAAGTATTGTAATAGCAATGACACCTGAGGGAACAAGAAAAAAAGTAAAAAGATGGAAAACTGGATTCCTTAGGATTGCAAAGCAAACACATTCAAAAATACTATTAATCTCAATTGATGCACCTACCAAAAGTATTGAAATAGGAAATATTTTTAATCCCACCGGTAATAGCGAGGAGGATTTAGAATTTATTCAAAAATACTATAGTTCTTTTAGAGGTATCAACCCTCAGTAATCATAAATATAAATTATGGCTTAAAGGGACCCTTTGCAATATATTTGTCAATTGTTTTATGCCAATGTCTTAATCTACTTTCTTGATAATTGGCATAAGTTAATTTTCCTCTTTTATTAGTTCTTATTCCTCTTTCAACCTCTGGAATATTACCCATATCCTGATCAAAAATATAACCAATACCGGTTAATTCCTCTGCATCCTCCCAATTTTCATCATCAGATAAATAATGGATTGGAATTGGTTCATAGGGCTCTTGTTTATCAGGGTCTTTATGATTTCTCTGTAGGAACATTGCCTCCATTATTGCAGAGTCCTCCCTATTACCATTTGGCCTAAATCGATATATAAGATTTTTTGGGAATCCACCCCATGGCGAGAAATTTGGAAAAACATTATATACAATTGCATCAAGCATTTCTGCATCAGAGGCATCCGAGTAATCATGTCCATCTGCTGCTGCAAAGGCTTCTCTCATTGCTTGAGCAGCTACTTTTCTCGCTTCCTCACCTTCGGGAACAATAATTTTATCGTCAGCTGCCATTCTTCCAGAGCCATAAAATATAGTATCTAAAATTTCTTGTTCATCAACATTTTTAAGATTTGGACTTGGTTTTCCTGTTAAGGCAATATTTCTATTCATGTGATCACCATACAAATCATACCTTGCATTTTCATCAGCTTGGAAAGGTAAAATCTCTGGATGAATTAATGTAGCATGGAAAGATTCCATAAAAGCTTCTTGAACAGTTTTCCAATTACCTGGAACAACTTTCGAAACATGAATGACCTTTTTACAATTTCCAAGATCCCATCTTTTATGATGTTCTGGAATAGGTGCAAGGTATTCCTCTAATGGTACGGCATTATCATCCATATTAATGAAAACAAAACCTTGCCATATTTCAACTCTTACCTCAGGTAAACTAAATTTTCTGTCCTTAATATGAGGGAAATCCCAAGATGCAGGCGTAAACTTAAGAGAGCCATCAAGATGCCAGCAAAAACCATGAAAAGGACATTCTAAATGTTCACCAAAACCTCTTTCAGTTTTTATTCTTCTCCCTCTGTGTAAACAACTATTATAAAATGCTTTAATTGTATTTTTTTCAGATCTAACAATTAGAAATGACCAATCTAAAATATCATAGACAAGACTGTCGCCTACCTCAGGTATATCCTCAACCCTACAGGCGAATTGCCAAACTCTAGTCCACATACATTCTTTTTCTTTTTCAAAAAAATCTCTAGAGATATACCTTGATGTATCAATATCTTCTGAACCAAGATATTCAAAGTTTTCTTCAACCATGAAATCAGGAACTTTTTTACTGTCTTGCGATAAGTACTCGGTATAACTAGTATCAGGTGACCTGTTTTCACCATTTTTTACAATTTCTAGATTGTGTTTATTTTGTTTAATTTCACTCATAATTCAATTATCATTACTTTCATTATTTTGTATATAAATTTATTAATTTTAAATTAAATTTTGTTAGCTTAGTTTTAAAAAAGAGTAACAGGTTTTAACATAAAATTAATTTTTTTCAATATTTTACAAATATTTTTACTTAATGTCATTAGTTTAGTATGATTTGTTAAAATTTCAAAATTAGAGGGATATAATGACTGATTCAGAAGTAAAAAATGCAATCCGAGAATTATTAGATAAATACTGCGATGGCGTTAATCAGAGAAACGCAGAGATTTGGGGAAGTACTTGGTCGAAAAATGCTGTTTGGGAAATTCCGCATTTAGAAATAAAAAATGAGGGAAGAGAAAATATTATTAATATTTGGACAGAAGCCATGAAAGGATATCCTTTTGTTCATATGATTGCTCAGCCAGGGTATATAAAAGTAGATGGCGAAGTAGTTGAAATGAGAAGTTATACAATTGAAGCTGCTGTTTTACCGGATGGGAAAGAATTAAGGCCTTGTGGGCAATATGATGATACCTGTATCTTAGAGGATGGAGAATGGAAATTTTCAAGAAGATGTTTCACAAATCTTTATGGAGAATAACAACTTAAATCCTTTTGCATATTGGAAGAATAAATGAAATTTATAATTTTTGATCTAGATGACACACTTTTGTGTGGGGATTGTGAGAGAGAATGGATAAATTTTCTGTTTTCAAAAGGATTATTAGAGAATCCAGAGACGATACTAAATAAATTTGATTTAGAATATCGTAAAGGAATTCTCAATTTTACAGAATATTCAAGTTTTATACAAAAACCTATCAAAGGTCTCAGCAAAGAAAAAGTAAGTACTTTTGTGAATGAGTTTATAAAAAAAAATATTAAAAATCTAACCGATAACTTAACTGAAGAACTTTTGGAAGAAGCAAAATCAGCTGATAAAGTCGTTATTGCATCCGGATCACATGATTTTTTAGTGAAAGGTATAGCCAATTTTTTTGGAATAAATTCAAGTATTGGAACACCTGTAGAAATAAAAGGTGATATTTTTTCTGGAAAACTATCCGGTGAACCTACTTTTGCTGAGGGAAAAGTAAGAGCAGTTGAAAAGTGGTGCTCTCAAAATAATCAAAAAATAAAAGAATCTATTTTTTATTCTGACTCTATAAATGATTTACCAATGCTTGAGGCTTGTGGTTTGCCAATTGTTGTTGACCCAGATGAAAAATTGAAAAAAATTTCTGAAGAAAGGTCTTACAAGATTATTAATAGATAGTTTAATATAAAATTAATCTTATTACTTTAATTAATATAATGGAGAAAAAAATGTTTAGTCACATAATGCTCGGTGCAAATAGTATCGAAGAATCAAAAAAATTTTATGATGCTATTCTTGGTGTGCTAGGCTATGCGCCTGGAGTTATAGACCCGAAAGGTCGATGTTTTTACGCTACTAAAAGTGGTATTTTTGCAATTAGTGAACCAATTGATGGAAATTCAGCTGGACCAGGTAATGGAAGTACAGTTGGTTTTTCGGTAGATAGTCAAGAAGCAGGTGATGCATGGCATGCAGCTGGCCTTGAAAATGGAGGATCTACTTGCGAGGACCCTCCTGGAGTAAGGGAGGACTCAAATATTTATCTTGCGTATTTACGTGATCCCGCAGGTAATAAAATATGTGCTCTTCATCGCTTGAGTTAGAATGAGTATTAAACTAAATAAACAGCTTATTAAAAAATAGTATTATGCATTAGCTGATGATAAATACTTTATTTAAATCAAAATCCTCATATGAGCTTGATAAATTATGCATTTCTAGAGGTTTAAATTTTTCTAAATTAATGGAAAATGCAAGTAAATCGGCTTTTTTAACAATTGATGAAAAAATTATCTTAAATTTAAAAAAATTTAATCAAGAAATTTTAATTTTGTGTGGGCCTGGTAATAATGGGGGAGATGGAATTTTAATTGCAAACTTATTTAAAAATAAAGGTTATAAGGTAGATATAAGTTCACCTGTTACCAGTATAAATAAAATATATAAATTACAAGAAAAATTATTCGGTAGTGTGATAATTGATTTTTTAAAATTTAAAGATGTAAAATTAAATAAATATTCTCTTATTATAGATAGTATTTATGGTGTTGGTCTTAATAGAAATTTTACAAATAAAACCATAAAAATAATTAAAGAAATTAATAGGTCAAAGGCTTGCAAGGTTTCAATAGATATAGCAAGTGGAATTAATGCAGATACTGGTGAATTAATGCCTGTATCTATTGAGGCTGATCACACAGTTACCTTTGTTGCTCCAAAAATCGGTCAATATTTACTGCCAGGTAAAATTAATTCAGGTAAAGTTCATGTAGTTAGTATCGGTGAAAAAAAATCTGAAATCTTAAAAGTATCAAAATGTTCAAAAATAAAATTCAATACTCCAGATTTATGGATTAAAAATTTTAAATGGCCATTAATGAATGATCATAAGTATAAAAGAGGCCATGTTCTCGTAGATCTGGACCGAGAGAATCAACAGGAGCATCGAGGTTGGCATCAATTTCTGCTCTAAGGTCAGGAGCCGGGGCGGTAACACTTGCCTCTGATACTAATTCATTAGAAGTAAACGCATCTCATCTAACAGCCGTTATGTTAAAAGAAATCAATACAGAAGATGAGTTTTTTAATTTTGCAAATCAAAAAAAAATTAACACTCTTATAGTTGGACCAGGAAATGGAGTTGACAAAAAAACAAAAAATATAGTTATTCGTGCAATAAAAGAAGAATTTGGTCTTATATTAGATGCTGATGGGTTAACTTCTTTTGAAAAAGACTCAAAACAATTATTTGATCTTCTTAAGAAAAGAAAAAAAAGAGGTAATGTCATACTAACTCCTCATGAAGGAGAATTTAATAGACTTTTTAATTTTGGTAATATTGATAAAATCAAAAAAGCAATAAAAGCCTCAGATATGACTAATAGTACTATTTTATTCAAAGGTAACGATACAGTTATCTCCTCACCAAAAAAAATAACCCTCGTTTCAAAAGACTCTTCATCATTTTTATCAACTGCAGGTTCAGGCGATATACTTGCTGGTATATGTGGAGGTTTAATTGCACAAGGCATGAAAAGTCATGCCGCCGCCGCCGCCGCATCTTGGTTACATAATGAAATCGGTTTTGAGGCAGGACCGGGCTTAATAGCGGAAGATATGAGTAATTTTTTATCAAAAGTAATGTCAAATAAATTAAAGAGTATTTATCAAAAACTTAACTAATAAAAAACTTTAAAGAAGAGGTAATTATGTTGGAAGGTAAAAGAATTATTGTGACTGGATCAGCAAGAGGAATGGGTGAGGCTACTTTAAATGCATATGTTCAAGCTGGAGCTAATGTTGTGGGTATGGATGTTTCAGACGACGCTGGTCGATCAATTTCTGAAAAAGCTAACAAAATCGGTCCTGGAAAATGTTCCTATATTCATGTTGATGTTTCTGATAAGACGAGTGTAGAACAGTCCTTTTCAAAGGCATTAGAAATTCTTGGTGGCCTTGATGTTCTAGCTCATCCTGCTGCTATTCAAAGAGCATCCGATGCATCAAATGTTAGTGTTGAGGATTGGGATTTAATGTTTTCAATTAATGTAAAAGGAACAATGCTAACAAATCAAATAGCTTATAAATACATGAAAGAAAGTGGCGGAGGATCCATAATTAATTTTGGTTCTATATCTGGACTTAGACCAGAACCAAGCGCATCGGCATATTCTGCTGCTAAGGGTGCCGTCCATTCATGGACAAGAACAGCTTCTGGTGCTTGGGGTAAAGACAATATAAGAGTTAATGCAATACTACCTGCTATGGCTACGCCTATGTATTATGCTGCTAGAGAGAGATCAACTGAAGAAGAAAATATTGCATCCCACTGGAGAAACTCTGTTCCAATATCTCTTGGACAAGAATATGGTAATCCAGAAAAAGATTTGGCCCCTGTAATGGTATTTTTTGCATCTGACTCATCTAGATTCATAACAGGTCAACTTATCCCTGTTGATGGAGGACAAACAGCCGGACTCTAAAATTGAAGAATATTATTTTATTATTCGGTATTTTTGTTTTGGTTCTCAGTCATATTTTGGAGATTTAGTTAAGTTAAATTATAAGCGCTTTTTTTTGCAGTTGGTTTATGGTTTGTTGTAATTCCAATGTCTTATAATTATAGTTATGACTTACTAAGTAAAAATTGGGAAAGATAAAAATGGGAAAAAATAATGACTGAATTAGAATTAAAAAATAGATTTTGGGTAATGAAAAAATTACCTGATGGGAATGACTTTGAAAGCGCCTTAGAGATCAGAGAAGAGAATAAACTAATTATTCCTGAAGGATGTTTTGCTACGAAAAATAAGTATCTCTCTATGGATGCAGGAACCAGAATGTATATGACAGAAAGAGAGGACTCATATCAACCGCCCATCCCCATAGGCGAGAAATTAATGGGTACAGTTTTAGGGGAAATTATAGAGAGTAATCATCCGGAATATAAAAAAGGTGATGTATTGAGATCGTATGGTCAATGGTCGGATTATTCAGTAGTCGATCCAACAGCAATG
>Ga0163109_10004753_pt1 | contig 10272 bp, 4 predicted proteins | sample CRUFie1St13metaG_FD_108704 | JGI IMG/M metagenome (GOLD analysis project Ga0163109, IMG submission 108704) | Marine microbial communities from the Costa Rica Dome - CRUD Field 142mm St13 metaG | ecosystem: Environmental > Aquatic > Marine > Oceanic > Photic zone | place: Costa Rica: the Eastern... | reverse complement strand
TACTGTATTGCAGGAGCAGCAGACGGTCGATCTTGAAGGCAACGAGACGGTCTTAATGGGACGGGGCCGCCACGACCCTTGTGTATTGCCGCGTGCTGTCCCTATTGTTGAGGCTATGACTGCACTAGTGCTTGTTGACCACTGGCTTCGGCATCAGGGACAGTGTGGGTCGTTCGACTTCAATAGCCTCACCGATTAATCATGGACTCGCAGCTTTACGTCTTTCTCGGAGCCGAGGGTTCCGAGAGGTTTGCTCTCCTTGCAAATCTTCTTGAGACGGGAAGTCGAATACTCGTCCACGTTGATGAGCTTGAATTTGCGAAGGCCAAAGGTTTGCCTGAAGAATCCTTAGTAGCTTGGAAGTGGATTGACGATCGTATCGCAATAGGCGGCGATATTCCGCCCGGCTCAGAGCTACTCTTTACAGCACACGGTAGGCAGTCTCCCGTTGATTTTGTAGAGGGTTTGCGTGACTGGATCCTTGGCAAGCCTGTAGAACTTGCCCGCATTCTAACGGTTCTCCATTGTAGTCGTCTATACCACAACGAGAAACTTCGTGGATGGTATGATGCATGTATTTATTTCTCTGATGCAGTTCTTCTTGGATGTCGGGAAGATGTGCCTAGCCGTTGGGTAGACGATTTGATTGAAAGTCATCGTAAGGCTAACTTTCCCTGCCTTTTTCGTTATGTTAAAAAGAATCGGATCGAAAAGGCTGCCGAAGTGCTTCTTCCTGAAGCGCGCCGAATCTCTCTTGCCTTTGAGAATTCCGAAGATCTTTGGGATGAGGAGGGCAACCCGATTTCGGAGATCTACTTCCAGCGTGATGAAGCAGGTCGTCGTATCAAATGGGTGCCTGATATCTGTGACTTCCTGTAGCCTCCTGTTAGCATGATCTCTCATTCACAGGAATTGAAGTCAGCAGTTTTTTTGACGAAATTCTTGCCAAGGTTTCATTGTATTCTTTTTTTACCCGACTTTCTGCAAGTGGGAGACCACTTTCCATTAGCCTGCCGAGGTGGCGGAATTGGCAGACGCGCTAGATTCAGGTTCTAGTGCCCGCAAGGGTGTGGGGGTTCAAGTCCCCCCCTCGGCACCAAGGCTATTTGAAAGGTTTCATGAATAGTCACAGCAAACGATATATTTCTTATGCAAACGGCTACAGGGAGTTGGGCATGTTTGAGGATGCTCTCAATGAGTTGCAAAAGATTGACTCTGTAGATTGTGACCATCGTTCGGCGAGGCTTGTTCGATTGTCGATTTATGCGGATCAGTGCAATTGGGCATTGGTGACCTCTGAAGCGGAAAGTCTAGTGACGGAGTTCCCCCAAGAAGTCGAATATTGGATTCAATGGGCTTATGGTTCTCGCCGAGCTCATTCCATCGCTACCGCTCGAAGCATTCTGCAGCGGGCTCATCAATTGTTTCCTCTAGAGCCATGCATCCTTTACAATTTAGGCTGCTACGCTTGTGTGGAAGAAGACTTGGGCGATGCTTTGAAAAAGGTCAACCAAGCCATCGCCTTAGATAAGTCTTTCTCCAAACTTGCGATGAAAGATGAGGATCTTGAATCAATTAAAGAGTTGTTGAATAAAGATATTTCTTACTAGGCCTTAAGGAACATATGCTTGTAGTCCTCATAAAGTATCTGCATTGAAGTCCCATTTTTAAATGGTTGAAATATTCTCCATTTGCAAATTTCCCGTTCGTCGATTAGATTAAAACTAATGGTTTCTGCCCCTAGACCAAGTATGTTTAGGATATTAACTGGGTGGCTTCCCTCTCAGAGGATATTACTTTGCCCATTGCTTTTCTTGGGCTTTGCTTCATCTTTGCTCTACGCAGCACCAACAAACTCAGCGCCTGAATCGATTTCGACTGCAGAGGACACCGATTTTACGTTTAATACTGCTAACAATGCTCTGATCTCTGTTGCCGATCCTAACCTTGACGCCGCTCAGGACCTTAGGGTGTCTCTGGTTTTAGACGGGCTTGGTGATTTACAGCTTCCTGCTGGAACTGATCAACTTGTTTTCGATGGCAAGATTTCTATTCTCCAAGGATCATCCACCGAATGGGGAAAGGAACATTCTTTTCAAGGAACGATAGCTAACTTGAACGCAGTCTTGGATGGCATCCTTTTTCGGCCAATGGCAGATAACGCCCACTTGGATACTCTTACGATCACAACGACTGAACCAAGTTCTTCTATTTCAGACACAGACAGCGTGACCCTAACTGTTCTTGCGGTAAACGATGCTCCTGTTCTGACTGCCCCTGTTTCTGGAGGTTCCGTGGAGGAGGGAGATAAGGTGACTTTTTCTAGTGCTGATGATTCGAAATTAATTTTTGTGGTTGATGATGCCCTGGATGAACAGGTCATTCAGATGCAGATCGCAGTCACAAATGGTACTGCAACACTCAGTGGGCTTGCAGATGTTAGCTACACTGCTGGTGGGAATGGTACCGCAGACATGACCTTTCAAGGGACAAAGGACGCTTTAAATTCCGCTGTGGATGGGTTAGTTTTCCGTCCGGCCATTGGGTTCAGCGGTAATGCTTCTATCGATATTACTGTGGATGACCTTGGCAACGAAGGCTCTGGCGGTGAGCTATCTTCGAGCAAGCAGATTGAAATCGAAGTGACATCTGCAAATTCAGCGCCTGTTATAACTGTTCCTGGTTCACAGAGTATTGCAGAAGGGGAGCTTCTCACCTTCTCCTCCTCTACCAGCACCCAGATTTTTATTGATGATGATGCCTCTGAGGACAATTCTAGTATTCAGTTGGATCTCACAGTCGGTTCCGGTAAGCTAAAACTAGCCTCGATCACAGGGCTGTTGATTGAGTCTGGCGCAGATGACTCCGCAACTATGACTCTTGTGGGACAGGTAGCGAACTTACAGTCTGCTCTCACAGGCATGATCTACACACCTGACTCAGATTTTACTGGTTCGGATACTCTTAGTATTGATGTTGATGACCTTGGAAATACTGGTCCAGGTGGAGCAAAAAGCGCCTCGGAGTCGGTGTCCATAAATGTAGTCTCCACCAGTCCTCCCCCTGAAAACAACGTGCCTCTATCAGTGTCTGCTACAGAGGACTCTTCAATTACCTTTTCCTCTGGGAGTAATACGGTGTCTGTTGGTGATCCTGACACTAGCATTTTACAAGTGCGCCTTCAGACCAGCGCCGGCACCCTGACCCTTGCTGAAACTGCAAACCTCGACTTCACCACTGGCGACGGTACAGCCGATGGCGATATGATCTTCACAGGTTTGGTGGCGGACTTGAACACCGCTTTGGACGGACTGGTCTTTCAACCCGAGGCTGATGCCACCTCCGCAACCATAACCATGACCACCACGGAGCAGGGCGGTGGCACGCAGTTGGATACGGACACGATCACCGCCACCTTCAGTGCTGTGAACGATGCGCCGGTAATCAACTTCCCCGGCGCGCCCCAGTTGGTTCCCGTGAACACCTCTTACATTTTCAGCCAGGTCAGCGGAAACGCCATTACCATCAGCGACGACGCGGTGGAGGATGAGGCGTTCGTGCAGTTGGATCTTACGGCTACCAACGGGACAGTGAACCTGCAAGACGACTCGGCCCTGATCCTGATTGCAGGCGCCAACAATTCTGCTAATTTCAGCTATGTCGGAGACGTGAACGACTTCAACACCGCCTTCGACGGGGTCACGTTCACGCCAACCACGGACTACCAGGGAGCGGCACAGATTACGATCCGCGTTAACGACCAGGGCGCCTACGGCAGCGGAGGGGAGAAGGAGACCACAGAGATCCTAGATTTTACGGTGATTGAGGCCGGGAGCCCTCCGGTCAACTCTCTGCCTGCCGCGCCTTCTGTTGACGAGAACGCGTCCCTGACGTTCTCCTCCGCCAACGGTAACGCCATCACCGTGTCGGATTCTGACAGCGCTGAACTCTCCGTGGACCTCGAAGTCTCCATTGGCACACTGACTCTGGGGAGCAATGCTGGCGTTACGTTCACCGATGGAGATGGCATCTCGGATAATACCATGGCGTTCATTGGGACCGTGGGCAATGTCAATACAGCGCTGGAGGGGCTTTTGTACGAGACGCAAACCGATGTCAGCGCCGAAGTCACCCTGACCCTGAAGACTACCGAAACCGTGGCGCCCAATCTCTCTGACACCGACGTGCTCACAATAACTGTGAATCCTACCAACGACGCTCCCGTGGTTACCGTGCCTGCCACGCAGAGCGTTGCTGAGGAGGGTACGCTCATCTTCTCCTCAGCCAACAGCAATGCCTTTGGCATTACCGACGACGCCGCTGATTCAGGCGCCTCCATCGAAGTTCAGGTGTCTGTCACCAGTGGTACTGTTAAGCTGGGACAGACCACGGGGTTGACGATCACGTCGGGTGCAGACGAGTCAGCGATAGTCACTTTCGACAGTGAGGTCGCCGCCGCATTGGCAGCGCTGGAGGGAATGGCCTACACGCCGAGCGCTGGCTTCAACGGCAGCGATCAGCTCCATCTCCGTGTCAATGACAAGGGGGAGACCGGCACAGGGAACGCCGAGGAGGTCACTGCTTCGGTTGACATCATCGTGACCAGCGTCAGCTACGCCCCAGAGAACTCCATCCCTGCCGACCAAGCCCTCGTCGAAGATGCGACACTGACTTTCTCGTCCGCCAACGGGAACCTTCTCTCGGTCTTCGACGCTGAGGAAGCCGATTCCAGCGGAAGCTTGATCGTATCGCTTCAGGTTACTGGCGGCACGCTTAGCCTGTTGGGTACAACTGGGCTGACCTTCACCACAGGCGACGGTACGGCTGACGCCTCCCTGACCTTCCAGGGTACGCCGGACAGCCTCAACACGGCTCTTGCTGGAATGACGTACCAGCCCCCTGTAGGATTCTCGGGAGAGGTCACGCTCACGGTGGAAACCACGGACGGGGACGGAGCTTCCGATACGGACTCCTTCAAGATCACAATTTCTGCGGTTAACGATGCGCCCGTTGTCAGCTTGCCTGCCGCGCAGAGAGTTGCGAAGGAAGGCACGCTCACTTTCAACGCCGCCAATGGGAATGCCCTCAGTATCACCGACGATGCCTCGGATTCCGGGGCTTCCGTTGAAGTGCAGCTGTCTGTCTCCAACGGCACGCTCAAGCTGGGGCAGACTACGGGGTTGACGATCACGGCGGGCGCAGACGAGTCAGCGACGATCACTTTCGAAGGCGGAGTCGCCGCCGCTGTTTCTGCGCTTGAAGGCTTGGCCTATATGCCGAGAACTGATTTTAGTGGTAGTGACCAACTCCAGCTCCGCGTCAACGACAATGGAGAGACCGGTGCGGGGGATGCCCAGGAAACCATCACCTCTCTAGATATTACGGTTATCGAGAAGAACAGCAATCCCGCCAATATCGTGCCTGGAGACCAGACAGTAGACGAAGATGTCCTCCTGGTTTTCTCTAATGTCAACGCAAACGTCCTAGCCGTGTCCGACCCGGATGAACTCACGGGCAGTGGGAGCCTCACCGTTTCCCTTCAGGTTACTATGGGAATGCTCAGCTTGTCCGGCACATCAGGCCTTACCTTCACTAGCGGTGACGGTACAGACGACAGCTCAATGGTGTTCAGCGGCACCCCTGGCGACCTTAATACCGCCTTGGACGGGCTTCTGTTTAAGCTGGATACGGGAACTTTCGGAGTGGCGACGCTGACTTTGTCCACCACAGATGCCGGCGACGTTGGAGACGGGGCTAACCCCCTGAATGATACGGACTCGTTCGACATCACCGTAGCCGCCGTCAACGATGCGCCCAACCTCACGATGCCTGCCGCACAGACCTTGCTGGAGGATGGGGCACTGGTTTTTGATGCCGCTTCCGAAAATCTCATTTCTTTCGCGGATGATGCAACTGAGACAGGCTCTGTGGTCGAAGTTGCTTTGACGGTTGCTTCCGGCTCCTTGAAGCTGTCCAAGACCGACGGATTGGCTTTTTTCGTAGGAGCAGACGGGGAGGCCACGTTCACTTTCGAGGCCACTTTAGACAATGCACTCGCGGCATTGGACGGACTGACCTACGTCCCGAACGACCACTACAATGGGGCTGATCAGCTCCAGGTGCGCATCGACGACCAAGGCGCCAATGGATCCGGTGGTGCGCAGGAGGCCACAGCGAGTATAGACATCACCGTGACAGCCGTGAATGACATCCCCGTGAATGCTGTGCCAGGCGTACAGACTACGGACGAGGACGTGCCCCTAGTCTTCTCCTCGAACAACAACAACGCACTAACTGTGAGCGACCCCGACGAAGACAATGCCGAAGGCAGTCTCGCCGTGTCGCTCCAAGTGAACTCTGGTACGCTCACCCTTTCAACCATTACCGGGTTGGCCTTTACCACCGGGGACGGCACGGCGGATTCCTTGATGGTTTTCAGCGGTAGTCCTGATCGCATCAATACTGCTCTTGAAGGCATGTCCTTCCAGTTCCCTGAAAATGAATTCGGCACAGCTTCCCTAACATTGACAACTACTGACAGAGGAGACTCTGAGACGAATAATAATCCTTTAAGCGATATAGATACCTTTGATCTCACAGTTTTGTCAGTCAACGATGCGCCGGAGCTTAATCTACCAGGTAACTTCTCCTTGGACGAGGATGAGTCTTTTGCATTCAACACAGCTAATGACGCTTCAATTAGCCTTTCTGATGACGCTGATGTTAGTTCAATTCTACTACTAAAAGTTTCAGTTTCCGAAGGTATGCTCACCTCTGAAATAGTCCAAGGCGTTACAACTGAGCAGGAAGAGGATGGTACCTTCACAATGAATTACTCTTCAACAATTGCGGGGATTAACGAATTCATGGAAGGGCTTACTTTTTTACCCTATCCAGACCAAAGCGGAACAGTTGTCGTAACATTTCTTGTGGACGACCAAGGTGCCATTGGCTCAGGCGACGCTCAGCAAACTTCTCGAGCGATGATTCTCACCTTCAATGCCGTGAATGATGCTCCTATTCAAACCCTGCCTACTGAAGCTATCGTTGTTGAGGACACCCCCTACACATTCTCTCAAGCTAATAACAATGCTCTTGTTGTAACGGATGTTGATGCAGAGGTAGTTGAGACCAATCTTTCCGTACAACACGGAACTCTTTCACTTGCTACGACCGCCGACCTTGTCTTCACGACTGGTGACGGTGAGCAGGATGCGGCTATCACCTTTCAGGGCACGCCCGAAGCTATTACTAATGCTCTAGATGGGCTCCTTTATGAACCCGATTTCAACTACGACCAAGATGACGCTCTAGCTATCGCCACAAGCGATCTCGGCAACTTCGGAAGTGGTGGAGTTTTACAAGTTTCTGATTCGCTTATTCTAGATATTCAACCTGTCGATGATGTACCTTTGGTTCTTGGAGGGATTAGTAATCAAGCTTTGGATGACAATACCACTTTGAAGCCAATGTTGTCTGTGCGAATCTTAGCAGGAGACGGAGATAGTGCGGACCAGAGTTTACAAATCATTCTTGACGATAACAGCAAGGGTGCTTTTACTGCCGACTCTCTCACCGAATCTGGCTTCAGCTTTTCAGATGCTGATGGTATCTATTTTAACTCTGCTCAGCCAGATGTGCTTACTGCGGGAGTTCATCAACTCGTTTTTGAGCCTACGCCAAACCGCCTTGGGATAGGCAAAACCGAGGGTGTGGCAATCACCATAGTAGTCACTGGTAGCGAGTTTACTACCAAGAACTTTGATACTACGCTAAAAGTGAAGTCAATTAACGACGCGCCCGCAATCTCAGGACTTTCGGAAAGCCTTGCTATAACTGACGGTGTGGAGACCAACTTCTTTAGTGGGGTTTCCTTGGAAGACCCAGATGCATCCAGTATCACTTTGACCGTCTTACTTGAAAGTAGTGGGACACTAGGAGTTTGGTCTGGGACAGAGAGCTTCACCGTCGGCGATGATGGTACACTCACCTACAAGGGTCTTCCTGGTACTACAGAGACCATGCTTAAACAGCTTTCCTTCACCGCGTTTGGTAGTTCCGACCGCGGACTTGCTCCAGGTTCTGTTTCCCTAAGCAATTTGCATGTCACAGTTACAGACGGTGTTGCTGATCCAGTTGCTTGGTCTACACAAGTTGAAATCACTCTTGAGAACGCAGCCCCCACCTCACTGTCTCTAACTTCCTTCACTGCGCCTGAGAACAAGCAAGGTTTTTATCGCATTGGAATATTGGAAGCAGATGATGGAGATCATGGAGATAGTCATGCCTTTCAAATTGTGCAGGCACCGGATGGGGATTTATTTAGCCTTGCTGGAGGTGTTCTCTATTCCAAGTCCCCATTTGATTATGAGACGACTACAGAGTACCGACTCACCATTCGTGCCACCGACTTAGGTGGTCTGTCCTTGGAAAAAGAGATAGTCGTACAAGTGGTTGACGATCGTTCGGAGGATACTGACCTTGATGGTTTGACTGAAGCACAAGAGGAAGATCTTTATGCTTCAAGCGACTTACTTCTGGACACAGATGGTGACGGCCATTCAGACACTAATGAAGCCTTTGCTGGGTCAAGCCTGATTGACCCTATTTCTACGCCTCTAGGAGTTCTTGACAGGGCGGTTGCCCTTGACGGAGGTTGGTACGATCTTGCTTGGCTGGGAACTTTTGAAGCCAGTAGCTACCCTTGGTTGTACCTACTAGGTTTTGGTTGGGTTTACCCTATTGAGAGTGCAGAGAATTCACTCTGGATGTGGCTTTCGGGAATCGGTTGGGTTTGGACAGACGCTGATAATTTTCCTTACATGTACGATGCGGGAGAGGATATCTGGATCTTTTGGGATTCGCCCAACAGAATATTCTATCGTTATGTTTCTGGTGAATGGGTAGTTCAGTAAAAATGGGTGGCCTAGGACCACCCCTTGTAGAAGGCAAAAAATATGCCGAGATTTTGCTACTCCTTGCGCTTGAGGACAACTCCATCTGTCCACTTTAGGCCTGAGTCAATCCACTCTTTGAGCGCTGCTTTCTCAGTGGCGGTGAGAGGATCTCCCTTCGGAGGCATTACATCATCGTGGTCCGCAGGTAGGATAGTGCGGGTGTAAAAAAGGCTGTTGCCATCATCACCAATCTTAATGACCTTGTTATCGCTACTGCCCTTAAGAAGGTTTTCACGAGTATCAATCTGAAGACCAGCTTTCGGTCTTTTCGTACGAAAACCGTTCTTGTATGGAACTGCATTTCAGCTGATGCATTTCCCCTCAAGTAATGGCTTTATTAGTTTGTCGAAGTCGACGTCAGCCTTGGTTAGGTTGCCTGCGAAGATCGCAAGGGCAGTGATAAAAAGCAGATTTGTCTTTTTCATTAACTAGGATGGGATTTATATTTTGGACCACACTACCTTACATGAACTATCCAAATTTTAAAACATGATTTAGATCTAAATAGCCTTAAACAAAAAAAAGGGCATCTGCCCTTTTTTTTGAAACCAGTATTCTAGAGTTAGCTACTTTTTATCGTACTGTGGTAGTAATCCAGCAGCTCGCGCTTTGGCGAAGACTCCATCAGGGTCAGAATTCCACCTTCTTTTCATATCACTGGATTTGAAAAAATATATTTTCTTTCCCTTGTATTCCACGCTTGGGCTTTCTGGATGAACCACTCTGTCGTTTCTGATGGGACAAAACCTTTGAGCAAGGAGTTTCACTTTTGACAAATCAATTCCATCAATTTGAGGAGCTGATTTCATTACCTGAGCAACTTTCGCGTAGTAGTCTGGATTTTTATTCCACTCTTTAACGCATGTTCCACAGCACATGAAAACCTTTTTGCCTTTGTATTCAACGACTTCTTCTGCGTCGATTTCATCATCAACAAAAATCGGACACTTAACCTGCTCTTTGGCGGTAGCGACGTGAATTAGCATCAATTGTATAATGGTTATCAGATATTTCTTCATTTCTTAGTCTTTCTCTTTAATATATCTAAGGCTAGATGATTGCATTCTCTATTGTCTCATTCGTAGTCGACAAGTAATTAATATCCAATGACCAAGATTTTTCGAAATCTAATACTCACCTGTTACAACTCTTAAGTCTTGCTCAGACTCGCTGATACAGCTAGGTTACAACCAATGAAATGTCTGCCTTTAAGCCTTCTGGGATTACTTTTTTGTGCTCTATTTGGCAGTTGTTCGAAATCAGATCGTGATGATGAGCAATCGTCGCCTTTGGTCGTGATTCCGGCCAAAGAACT
>Ga0163109_10004752_pt1 | contig 10272 bp, 10 predicted proteins | sample CRUFie1St13metaG_FD_108704 | JGI IMG/M metagenome (GOLD analysis project Ga0163109, IMG submission 108704) | Marine microbial communities from the Costa Rica Dome - CRUD Field 142mm St13 metaG | ecosystem: Environmental > Aquatic > Marine > Oceanic > Photic zone | place: Costa Rica: the Eastern... | reverse complement strand
TGATTAAAATTTTTTTAAATTTTTGTTTTTTAAAAGCTAATTGAAGTAAACATAATTTTGGATAATATGTATTTATTCTTACAAATTCTGTATCAATTGCGACATAATCTGAATACTGAATTAATTCATCACAAAATAATTTTAATTCTTCTGAAGAAGATGTAAATTTCATATTTTTAGCCAATTAAGTTATATTTTTATTAACAACTTCGTTGTAAATTTCAAGTACAGTTTATTTAAACATTAATTGAATTTGTTAATATCTTTTTTACTTTGTTCATATTAACATTTGTTGAAATCAAACCCTTGCCAATTTTTTTTAAAAGAATAAATTTTAATTTTTTATTATGAACCTTTTTATCTTGTTGCATAATATCAATTAAATTTTTAGCATTAAATACACTAGATTTAATGTGATTAATTTCTGTTATATAATTTAATTTTTTGAAGTGATTTATTACTCTTTTATTTTCTTTGGTTGTAATTAAGTCATATTCCCTACTTAATTTTAGAGCAAGACAGCATCCAATAATTACTGCTTCACCATGTAATAAATTATTTGAATAATTATTTGCTGACTCTAAAGCATGTGCAAATGTGTGTCCAAAATTGAGTAAAGCCCTTTGCCCCTTTTCTTTTTCATCTTGTTGAACTAATTTTACTTTAATTTTGCATGATTTATATACGATTTTAATAACATTATTTTCCTCTCTTAGACTACTATAATCCATTTGCTCTAACCAATCAAAAAAGTCATTATCTTTAATTAATGCTTTTTTAACTGCTTCAGCATAACCTGAAAGAAACTCTCTTCTTTTCAATGTTCTTAAAAAAGAAATATCAGATAAAATTAATGAAGGATGATGAAATGTTCCAAATAAATTTTTTCCACTTAAAGAATTTATTCCTGTTTTTCCACCTATAGAACTGTCTACTTGTGCAAGTAAGGTAGTTGGCATGTGTATGATATTAATTCCTCGTCTTACTATTGAAGTTGCAAAACCGGTTAAATCTCCAATTACACCTCCCCCTAAACTTAAAACATAATCATTTCTTTCAACTTTATTTGAGACAAGCCATTCTGCAATTTTTTTTAAATTATACCAACTTTTAGTTCTTTCACCTGGATTTAAAATTAAAACTTCAGTTTTTATTTTTGATGCTGAGAGTTCCTTTAAAAGTAATGATAGGTGAAGACGAGCAACATTTTTATCTGTAATTATACATAATTTTGATCGAAAATCATTGTTAGATAAATATAAAATTAATTGGTCAAAAATTTTGTTTCCAATTATTATATCGTGAGTAAATCCATTATAATTTGCGTTAATAATTTTCATTTTTAATTATTTTATTAAGTAGTTCTAGTTAAAATATTATTTTTTTTTAATTTTTTGATTATTTTATCTACCATTGCTAAATGACTAATATTCGACTTACTTTCTATAGTAATGTTAGCCTTTTTATAAACTGGATTTCTTTTAATTATTAAATTTTCCAATTCTTGTTTAGGATACTTATTATTTAATAGAGGACGGTTTCCTTTCCCAGATACTCTCGGCCACAAAGTTTCAAGATCTGCTTTGAGCCAAATTGAAAAACCATGTATTTTTATAATTTCTCTAATTTCTTTAGACATAAAAGCTCCTCCGCCTGTTGATAAGACTTTAGGTTCATCAACAATAAGTCTGTTAATTACTTTTTTTTCACCGGCCCTAAAATATTTCTCCCCAAATTTTTCAAAAATTTCAACAATGTTCATTCCTGCAGCTTTTTCAATTTCTTGGTCAGCGTCTATAAAGCCAACATTTAAGTATTCTGATAATCTTTTACCAACAGAAGATTTACCAGCTCCCATAAGTCCAACTAAAACAAGCATTTTTTTTAATTTATACAATTTTTATTTATTAAGTTTATTTTAATTTCTATTGCATATTATACTTATAATATTTTAAAAAACTTTTGAAAATATTTTTTTTTTGAATTAAATTTATTATGTAATAACTTTTTTTTACAGCTCATTATATGTGGAAATTATTAAAATTTTTTATTTTTATTGTATTAATTGTAATTATTATAATTTCAATTTATACTATTTTTTTTGATTTAAAACCGATGACCAATCAGTTAATAATGAATGTGCCATTAAAATAATGATTTTTAGATCATTTTTTATAATACTTATAGTCCTAGTTAAATCTTTTTTTATAATAAATTTTCTTTATGCTAAAGATCCTTTGTCTGCTATAGATTGGTTGGCTGAAAAAATAAATGATCCACCTGTTTTTTATACAAATCCTTCATTGAACTTTGGTATTAAAGATAATGATATCAAAAAATTAGACCTTCCTAATATCAGTAAAAACTCTATTGGGATTTTTCCTAGTATAAGATTAGGAATAAATTCTAGCATATGGAAAAATAGTAATGAATTTGAAATATCTAGTTTATTAGATAAAATTGATATAGGTGATATATATTATTCAAACAGATTATTAAAAAGAATTCTTTTAATTGAAGCTGATCCTCCAATTATTGTAACTGGTAAAGAGTTTTCTGGTACTTTGTTTTTAAGAGCTAGAATTTTAAAATTAATACAAATGGGAGCATTAGATGAGGCCGAAGCTCTATTACTAGATGCTAATCCAAATACTGATCCAAAATTAATTGATTTATGGTCAAAGATATCTTTTTTAACTTTACGATTTGATAATTTTTGCAATGCAGTTTTGAAAAGTTATCATACTTTGATCCATCCTGCTCATAAAGTAATTTGCCTTGCTAGAAGTGGTGATTGGAATGCCGCAGCTTTATCGTTAGCAACTTATTCTAGTATAAATGAAATAGAAAATGATTATGAAAAATTATTAATAAATTTTTTGGATCATGAAGCAGAACTTGAGATTTTAAATAAAGATTTGTGTAATCGAGATCAACCATTATTAGTTTATTTATGTGATTTCTCAAATATCAATAATCAGGACTTACGAATTGATGTTAAATATCTATATAATGATCTTGGTAGAGGTAAAAGTATAAGATCAAGAATTATCGCTTCTGAAGAATTAGTTAAAAGTGGTGCATTAAACCCAGGTATCCTATTTTCTACTTATAAAGTAAAAAAACCTTCAACTTCGGGAGGAGTTTGGGCACGTGTGAAAAAGGTACAGGTTTTAGAAAATTTATTAGAATATAATTCAAAAAATACTGAAACTTTATCAACTCATCTTGATTTAATGCTTAAAGAGTTTTTAAAAAATAAATTATTACCGCCATTTGCAGAATTTTACAGTGAAAAGTTGAAATTAAAAGAATTTGAATATTCATCTTTATACGATTCAATTATAGCAATTAATATTTTATCAGGTAATTACAAAGATTTGAAAACTAGAAATAAAATTACAAATTTTAATTTGCAAAATTTATTAAATGTAATAGATCATAGAGATAAATTAGTTGCAAAATATAAATTTAAAAGTTATTTCCATAAAGATAATTCTTTACTTTATTCAAATAAACAAAATACTGAATTACAAACAGCTATTTTGGAGGCAAGTAAGGGAATTTACCCTGAAGGGTTATTTTCAAGTAAGAAAATTGATAAAGCTTTTTTAAAAAAACAGGACGGTTTTGTATTATTAAATGCAATATATTTAATTTCTTCAAGTACTATCACCGATGTAACATCATTGCAAACAGGTTTAGCTTCTCTAGTAAAGCTTGGCTTAATAAATGATTTTAAGTCAATTTCTAATGAATTATTAATAAAGGAATATTTTAAAAAAAATTTAGGTTAATGTAGATGAACATATGTGATAAATTGGATTACTTTTTTGAAACTTTAATATCTGAAAAAAATTTTAGTTTGAATTCAGTAGATGCTTATAAAAGAGATTTAATGCAATTATTTAAAAATGATTTAAATATTAATTTACAAGTTATAAACGAAAATTACGTTCTTAAATATTTGAATTCATTAAAAGAAAAGCAAACCTCTAATAGATCAATCGCTAGAAAAATTTCATGTTATAAAAATTTTTTTAAATTTGCACTTGAAGAAAATTGGATAAATAATAACCCCTGTGTGAAATTAAAAACTCCAAAGTATGTAAACAAATTACCAGAAACATTGTCAATTAATGACATAAATTTATTATTAAAATCTTCAAAAATTGCTGATAGTAAAGATATAAACAATATTAGAAATAATACATTACTTGAGCTTATTTATGGAACAGGATTAAGAGTAAGTGAGCTAGTTTCTATGCCTGTAAGTGCAATAAACAAAAATTCAGAAATTATTTTAATTAAAGGAAAAGGAAAAAAGGAAAGATTAGTACCTATATCAAGTTCTGCGAGGAATGCGACTATAAATTGGTTATTATTTAGAGATAAAATTAAAACTAAAGAAAATGCAAAAAAATATTTGTTTCCAGCAAATTCAAATTTAGGTCATATTAGCAGAGTTCAGTTTTTTAATATTTTAAAAAAAATTTCTAGACATGCTGGTTTTATTAATAAAAAAATTTCACCACATGTAATTCGACATGCATTTGCTACTCATCTATTATCAAATGGAGCAGATCTCAGAATTATTCAAAGTCTTCTAGGGCATTCAGACATTGCAACTACTCAAATATATACACATGTATTGGAAGACCAAAAAAAGTCATTAGTTATGAACTTTCATCCATTAGCAAAAATTAAATAAATCAAAAAGGTAAAATTTATGTTTGAAAATAGTTTGGAAACTTACTTTAAAGTAGCAACTTGGAGTAGTCCAATAGTTGTTATTTTCCTTTTAATATTATCAGCATTTTTTTCAGGTTCTGAAACTGCTCTCACAGCATCAAGTCGTCCCAAACTCAGAAGTATGAGTGATAGAGGTTCAGTTGGTGCAAAAAAAGCATTAGATATAACAAATGACAACGAAAGTTTAATTGGTACCATCTTATTAGGAAATAATATTGTAAATATTCTTGCTACTTCGTTAGCAACTGCCTATTTCGTAAAATTATTTGGTGATAAAGGAATTTTTTTAGCAACTTTTTGCATGACAGTATTAATTTTAGTTTTTTCTGAACTTTTACCAAAAACGTACGCCATTAATAATCCAGAAACTGCAGCTAGAAGGGTTGCTCCTTTAGTATTATTTTTTATTTATATATTCTCACCTATTATTATTTTTGTAAGAAAATTTGTACAATTATTACTTTCTTTGATTGGGTTAAAAATTGATCCTAATAAGCAAATTCTTGCGTCTGACGAAATTGCTGGTGCCATAGCTCTTCATCATTCAGAAGGTACTGTTAAGAAAGATGCTAGAGATCGATTACTTGGAGTATTAGATCTTCCAGAGAGAATGGTTGAGGAAATTATGTTACATAGAAGTCAAATTGAAATGATTGATGCGGATGATCCACCAAAAAAAATATTAGAAAAATGTTTAAAATCACCATATACTAGAATTCCAATTTTTAAGGATCATCAAGAAAATGTTGTAGGTATTCTTCATGCAAAAGACTTGCTGAAGAAAACTAGTATTTTATCTTCAATTGGATCAAAACGATTTGATATTAAAAAATTCGATGTTTTGAAAGTAGCTATGAAACCTTATTTCATCCCGGAAACAACCACCCTTGATCTTCAAATGCGACAATTTTTAAAAAGAAAGTCTCATTTTGCATTAGTAGTAGATGAATATGGTGATTTAAGAGGTTTAATTACATTAGAAGATATAATAGAAGAAATAATAGGTGAAATTTCTGATGAACATGATATTGAAGTTGATCAAATGATCGGTACATCTGATGGAAAACTATTAGTTGATGGTGGAATGAGTATAAGAGATCTTAATAGAGCATATGACTGGTCTTTGCCTGATAATGAGGCAAATACTGTAGCTGGTTTAGTTATTCATGAAGCACAATTAATTCCGAGTGTAGGTCAAGTTTTTAATTTTTATGGCTTTAGATTTGAAATTCTATCAAAAGAAAAAAATAAAATAACTAAAATCAAGCTAGCAAAAATAAATTAAATCATTAACTTAGTCCAATGAGAGAATTCAAACAAAATTTAAAGTCTATATTTGTACATAATTTAGTTTTCTGTATATTTTTTTGTTTTATTAATACTCCTGGTTTCTCTCAAACAGATGAAAATACAAATCTTTTAAATTCTAATGAAGAAATAAGAGCTGAGTATGGAAATTGGATTCAAGTTTGTCAAAAAGGTAATAATCAATGTGTTGGAGTTCAGTTTGCATTAAATGTAGATGGAGATAGGGCTGCTAGATTTATTATAGAGCGATTAAAGAAAGATACTGATAATTTGGCAGACTCATTGATTACAGTTTTTGTTCCTTTTGAATCTATTGTTCCAATATTACCAAATGGGATACAATTGGTTGTAGATAATAAAAACCCATTTTCAGAACAATTTTTATTTTGTGATCAGTTAGGATGCACTTCACAGTTTGGCCTAACAAAACAAGGAATAGAATTATTTTTAGCTGGTGCAAATCTCAGCATTTTTATGATTGATATTAGGGATCCAAATAATAAATATATTGTTGACATAGACTTAGAAGATTTTGAAAAAATTTATAATAATATAATAACTAAGTAGTTATGGACATTTTTTTAATGCCAGAACTGCATTTAAACCACCAAATGCAAAAGAATTTGACAAAACACAATTGACATTTTTATGCCTAGCTACATTTGGTACTACATCAAGATTACAATCAGGATCATTTTTTATATAATTAATGGTAGGGGCAATTACATTATTATTTAGTGCTAATAAACAAGCTAATAATTCAACCGCTCCAGTCCCTCCAATTAAATGCCCATGCATTGATTTTGTCGAAGATATCATTAATTCCTTTGTATGATTTTTAAAAACTTCTTTAATTGCAGCACATTCAGTTTTATCGTTTGCTAAAGTTCCAGTACCATGTGCATTAATGTAACCGACATCTTCTATATTAAATTTTGCGTCCTGTAGGGCACCAAATATTGCTCTAGCTGCTCCTTTTTTACTAGGGTTGACGATATCTTTTGCATCTGAGGTCATTGAAAAACCGGCAACTTCGGCCAAAATATTTGCACCACGTTTTTTTGCATTTTGATAATTTTCAAATATAAATATCGCAGCACCTTCTCCTTGAACCATTCCATCTCTAGTTTGACAAAATGGACGACATGCATCTTTTGACATTATTCTTAGACCCTCCCAAGCTTTAATTCCACCAAAACAAAGCATACTTTCGGACCCTCCAGTTATGGCAACTTTAATTACCCCAGAACGAATTAGATTTAAAGCTAGACCCATAGCATGATTAGAAGAAGAACATGCAGACGCTATCGTAAAGCATGGCCCTTGAGCATTAAATTTAATTGAAACATTGCTAGCAGCGGCATTATTCATTAATTTCGGTACAATTAAAGGATGTACTCTATTCTTTCCTTCTTCATATACTTGTCTATAATTTTCATCTTGTGTTTGAAGTCCCCCCCCTGCTGTACCTAAAATAACGCCAAATTTTGAAGAATCTTTTTCCCTAATTTCTATTCCAGAAGATGAAATAGCTTGTTTAGTTGCAATAAGTGCAAATTGGGTAAATCTATCATAAATTGATTTTTCTTGTTTTGAAAAATGATCATTAGGATTATAATTATGCATTTGTCCACCAATTCTGACTGATAATCTTTCAGCGTTAAGAAAATCAATTGGACTTATACCATTTTTTCCTTCTGATAATGAATTCAGATTAGTAGTCAAATCCATACCTAAAGAGCTTACAACACCTGCTCCAGTAATTACTACACGATTCATAGTTAATCACTTCCTGATGGTGACTTAATTAATTTCTCTACTGCGTTAATAATAGAATTTACATTGCTAATATCAAATGTAGAATTTGTTGGATCGTTTGCGTTAAATGGAATGTTAATATTAAATGTTTCTTCAATAGAAAATACAATTTCAACTAAAGCCAATGAATCTACCCCTAAATCCTCTAATGATAGATGTTCTTTTATTTCACTAGGATCTAATAAGGTCTGTTCTGATAAAATTTTGATTATCTTATTTTTAATGCATTCTGACATCTAAAAAAACTCAACTAATAAATACTTTTTTAATCTTTTTTTAATTTAGAAGAAATTTCATCAATTAATTTATTTAATTGTTTTATTTTTGTCTGAAGTTTAGGAAGTCTTCTAAGAGCCATGTAAGAAGCAATATTTTTTTTCATTTCCATAGCAGGATTACCCATCATAAACTTTCTTGGAAGTATATTAGCAGATACGCCAGTTTTTCCTGCCATTATAGAATTATTTCCTATTTTTAAATTATCTGCTATACCTACCTGACCACCCATTACTACATTGTCTCCAACCAAGGTACTACCAGCAATACCAACTTGGCCACAAATCAAGCAATTGTATCCAATCTCTACATTATGAGCTATGTGAACTAGATTATCAAGTTTAGTTCCTGATTTAATTATAGTGTTTTTTATTGTTCCTCTATCAATACAACAATTTGCACCTATTTCTACGTCATTACCTATTTCTACAGCACCAATTGATGCAATCCTTGCAAATTTTCTAGATGAAGAATCATCTTTTGTTAATCTATCTAAAATACTCTCATCATTTTGAGGATGAAATGAAAATCCATCAGAGCCTATAACAACATTTTGATGGCATATAAATCCATCCCCGATTATTGTATTATCGTAAATTTTTGTTCCAGATTTAATATAACAATTATTTCCAATAATTACGTTTTTACCAACTTCTACAAAATTCTCAATATCTACATTATTACCTATTTTAGAATTTTCTTTTATTATGACATATGAACCTATATTAGGATTTGTTCCAATTTTTGATGAAGAGTTTATTAAAGAGTTTTGATTTATTGATCTATTTTCTTTTTTTAGGTCATTAAAAACTTTAGTTAATTTAGATAGAATTAGTTTAGATTGATTAGTAACAATGACGCCTTCAAGTTTTGTTGTTTTCCAATTGAAGTTAGTATTTATAATCGCACCTTTTGCTTTGGTACTATATAACTCAGATTGAAACTTTTTATCTGTCGCTATAGCTATTTGATTTATATTTGCAGATGAAGGTTCTGATGGTGAAGAAAAAACTAATTTTCCGTTACCGTAAAAATCACAATCTAAAGCCTCTGCAATTTCAGCCAAAGAGATCATTTTTCCCTCATGAAATGAATATTATAACTTTTTAAACATCTTGATCAAGCCCATACGAAAAAAGAGATAAATAGATTAATGCATCTCTTCCATAGATATCAGGTCTGTAATTAATTATTCCAAACTCATCAAATAAAACAGTTCTGTAAGACATGTAAACAGGTATTTTATCATCAAGATTAAACCTAGTTTCTTCAGAACTATTCAATGCCGAATAAAATTTAGAGTTATCAATAGTTTCATCTCCAGACAGTAAAGCATTTGCAAATTCAAACGGACGAGCTAATCTTACACAACCATGGCTGAAAGCTCGTAAATCTTTAGAAAACAAACTTTTCATTGGAGTATCATGCATATAAATGCTATGTTTATTAGGAAACATGAATTTTACTTGACCAAGTGCGTTTAAATCACCTGGATTTTGCTTAATTTCAAATGGGAAATTATCAACTGTAAATACACTCATATCTATGAGATTTGGATCTATTGTTTTTTTAGTTCCTCTAACATATAACAACATCTCATTACTAATTAAAAATTCTGGATCTTCTTGGATTTTAGGTAAGTACTCATCAACAGCTATACTTTTTGGTACATGCCAAGTTGGGTTTACAATAATATGTGTCATTTCATCAAAGAATTCAGCAGTTTGATAATCAGGTAAGCCAATTACAACTTTTGACTTCCATATTGTATTATTTTCATTAACATATTTTGCTTCATAATTCGCTTGGTTTATCAAAATATATTGATTACCAAAGTCAAAATTTAACCATCGTAATCTCTCTAAGTTAACCATAACTTGAATTAATTTGGTTTCTATTGATAGATTTAACGCTTGATATGTTTTTTTTCCTACTACCCCATCAGAAACTAAACCACTATTTTCCTGAAAAAGTAGTACTGATTTCAATAATTCATCATCAAATGTTTCTGATATTGATGAATTTTCTAAGATATTTAATTCTAATAATCGTTTTCTTAATGGTATGATATTAGGATGTGACATCCCAACTTCTAATGTTATATCGTTAGGCACTATT
>Ga0163109_10004751_pt1 | contig 10276 bp, 15 predicted proteins | sample CRUFie1St13metaG_FD_108704 | JGI IMG/M metagenome (GOLD analysis project Ga0163109, IMG submission 108704) | Marine microbial communities from the Costa Rica Dome - CRUD Field 142mm St13 metaG | ecosystem: Environmental > Aquatic > Marine > Oceanic > Photic zone | place: Costa Rica: the Eastern... | reverse complement strand
TCTCCCCCTTTATCCTCTTCGCTGTCCGATCCATCTTCTGAATCGCCTCCATTGTCTTTTTCCTCTCCCGAATCTGATCCCTCTCCTTTATCTCCTGATTTGTCATCCGAATCTCCACTACCTTCTCCTGAATCTCCTCCACTATCTCCTGAATTTTCGTCTGAAGATCCTGACGAGTCTGAAGAACTGTTGTCATCTGATCCCGTTCCCCCCGAATTATCAGATTCAGAAGATCCACCTGAATCCCCACCTGATGAACCCGAATCACTACCTGACGAACCCGAAGAACTATTATCTGACCCACCAGACGAACCCGACGAACCACTTGATGAATTATTTGATGAATTGTTTCCATTAGTACTACCTGTATTAGTTGACCCTGTATTAGTACTACCCGTATTAGTTGTTCCTGTATTGGCCGCATTAGTTGCCGAACTCGACGCGTTATTCGCAGCGTTTGATGCATTATTGGCAGCATTGGATGCGTTAGTCGCGGTTTGTTGTGCGTTCTGTGTTTGTGCCGTAGTTGAAGAACATGGTGATAATGCGTTCCACCATGAGTATGTATCAAGTAACCATTGTTGTAATTCACCATTAGTGAACTCTTGATATGTGAATGTCTTCACTCTATTATAAAACGCCACTGTCGCAGAACCGTTTACAAAGTTTGCGGTCACCACTTGAGGTTGGTTAGTACACCTATCAACAAAGACCTGTGTAAAAACCTGACCTAAAGATTTGGTGGAACATAATAACAATAAAATAAGGATAGTTTTTCGCACATTAATTCTCAAAAACCTTTTTTCTTATCATTCTTGACACGATTCTCGCACTTGCGGTTTCTAACGCTTTACGAGTTGTTACACCAATTGCTGATTGTCTAAAGTCGACCTGTTCTAAATTTGTTAATAGTCCATCTGTCGTCTTTACAGTTTGAGATTCACCCAAACCACTACCAACCATATATGTTCCATTTGTTGCGTTTGTAAATCGTACCTGTAATCCTAATCTTGTAGTTTGTGTTTGTTTAACACCATCTTTTAGACCGATAACTTCATCCTCTGAAATTGAGAAATCATATATCTCTATCGTTACAAAATACTCCGCTAATTTTACTTTACCGAAACCATATACGTCATTTTCACTAACACCAACTTTCGATGCTTTCCATTGTGTCTTCATTCTTTCTTTTATATCGTCCTTCTCCTCAACAAATTCAAATCGATTTGTCCAATCCAAATATTCGATTACCATATTGGTAACCCCAAGACCGATTCTTGAATCCTTAAGTTCGGGCCACATTTCATAGACCTCATCCGAAGCACTAATCTTTAAAAGTGCTATAGGAATCATAGGTCCCCAATAATCAGAAACGTCATCAATAGACTTCTTTTTTTCGAAATCTGCAACGTATTCTTCCGCTTTAATTTTACCAATATTCTGTGCGTTCATGGTGTGTGTAAAGATTACACATACCACTAGCAGTGATATTAATTTGTACATTTTTATTTAATAGATTTTATTAACCTAGCGTATCGAATACACCGAAAGTTGCGTTTTCTATATCCGCCTCTCCTGAAATGATTCCCCATAAAAGAGCAATCATACCTAAGAACCATAGGGCTAAAAGTCCACCGATCCATAGTTTGAGAACTATATCCATCACAATATTTTCGTGCATCCTGTCCCTAAAAATTGACATTAAAATTTCCATACTAATTTTTTTTATACACTTATTATGTTGTTACCAACTATGAGTTTTTTTTACTTCCCTTGGAAGAGTCCAACTCATTTTTTTCATGATGTAACTCCATAGAAACGATAGGGTGAAGAATTGAACTATGAATAATAGTCCAAAGTATCCATTAGGGTCCTGCATTTGGTCCTCAAAGACCAACAAAAAACCAACTAAATAAGATACGATTGTTCCGAAACCCCAAAGTTGTCCCCATTTCTGACACCAACTTTTACACTTATTTAACATTTAGTTATGTGTTTATATTACCAATCAATATCCTCCTTTTCTTTTTTCTTCTCAACAGGTACTTCCTTTATGATTACTTTTTCTTTTGGGTTATCCTGTTGAGGAATATTGATTATTATCGGTTGTGGTTGATTTTGTATTGAATCAACAACAACTTCTTTTACTATTTCAGGTTCGTCGGGTGCAAACCAATTTTCTAAATTAGTGACCACAATCCCCCCTACTGCTGTTATGATTATACCAATAGTGGTAATAACCTGATTTTTAATTTCACTTAAAAAACCTTTCTTTTCTCCTTTTGACATGATATTATTGAACTACGAATGACTCTGCACCCAACAGATTATGATCATCATCTGTTAGTTGAATCAAATAACCTGATTTATCAAGTGATGAAACATATACCTTTAATATGTTATCACCTTCCTTAGCTTCAATTCTCTCTTGTGATATTAGTTCATTGTTTAAACCATGTCTAATTTTTACTCTGTAATAACCTGAAGTCTCAAGTTTTACATTCATTGCCACTCTGTCGTGTACAATTGCACTTTCCAATTTAATTCCTATTAAATCGAAAATCTCTAATGATTCAGGTACTTCCTGTACGGGATCTATTTGGATGAAATCTTCATCTTTTGCACATCCCACAATTATTAGAAAAACCAATAGTAATAATCCTTTTTTCATATCTTTTTACTGTATATTAAATTTTATTTGTGTTCCATCCGCTTTAACCCCTTCTTTAACTCTGAAAGTGATTAAACCTGATGTGTTTTGTATTTCCTCATTAGGAGTGAATACCAATTTATACGGTGTACCCGTTTTTACTACTTGAGTAAAGTTTTGATCAAAAGATCCTACTCTAACTTTACCTTCCTCGATAATATTAGAGAAGTTTGTCATTTCATTACCCGTATCAAAAATCACATTCTCCAACGTTAATACATTTGTATTGTATTCAATATTGAATTGTGAACCTATCATGTCTTCAACTTGTGAATTGATAGAGAAATGAACCTTACCATCAACAATCTCAGATACTAAGTCTAAGTTTGCGGTCTCCGTTTCGTTATACTTTGCACCTGGTGCCATCGAAACTCTAAAAGATTGTGAAGTCGCTTGTGATGATGTAGATTTCTCACCACTTGAAACTGAAGGTTCATATGAATGTGAAAAATTCACATCACCTCTTAAACCGTGTGCAACATTTATAGTTTTAGAACTTTGATCCGAATCAATTGCAGTGAATGTATTCGCAAATGTTACTGAGTTATTTGAGTATGCCCCATATGTTTCTTTGATACCACTGTATTCATGGACTGTTCCCGCCTTTGTGATGTAATTTGTGTTTCCTGTTGTAACACCTTGTAAGTACGCTAATATTTCATACGAATCTTGGAAATTAACACCGTCGTCACCACCAACAATATCCGCAATTATATCTTGTATATAATAATCGAATGTTGTTGAATTTCCACTTGGTCCTGATCCTGCACCGATCGCTTCTGCAAATACTAACGCTAAATCTGACACAGTCACAACCTCACCTAAATATTCAGGTAGATCTGAAATAGATACTGATATATTATATTGAACGTCGTTTTCTAACCCACTTACACTTGCTTGTGCACTTGCATCGAAATCACCACTCGATACAGTCTCTCCCGCACCATTCTTTATTACGTAAGAGTAGTCTGTACCATCAGATACATTATTATCTAAAAGTTTTGAAAATAGGTTTATAGTAACCGCACCCGCGTTACCACCCTGTATCCCACTTAATGATTGTGACGATGGATTTTTGATGGTCTGTATTTGTGTACCATCTGATTCTTGATAGTTCGCCCAATTCACTTTAATTATATTATTATAATCAGAGTAGTTTGAACCAAACTTATCCTTTATTTTAAATTTATATTTTACAAACTCCCCATCACTTGGATAAGCCGACGAAGATTGTACTGTAATCCTCTCTACACTCCAATCAGAACTTGTCGAGTAAGAACTATTACCCGCCTCATTACGCCACCAATTATATTGAACATCCATGTCATCTTCATCGGTGTTCGATTTAGGGTTGAATTTATATCCCGTCCAATTGTTTCTCGCAAATGACGCTCCCGTTGGTGCTTGTGATTCGTGAGAAATATAAGATAAGAGTTTGTTATTGTATTCAAAGTCAAATTGACCTAAAGTCAGACTATTTCCGTCTTTCTTGAAATATTGAAATTTCATTATAAGAGTATCCCCGACTTTGGATACATCATTTACAGGACTATAATTTATCTCTGATGGGTCCTGTCCATAAGTACTTAGTGTCAAAAGTACACTTACTAAAAAAGTTAAAAATTTTTTCATAATAATAAATCTTCTATAATGTTTTTACATAGTTTTTTTAATGCGATACTCGCTGTTTGTTGATTAAATGTTCCGTCCTCACCCACAATAAGTGTAGAGGTTGTTATCTGCTTAGATTGTCCTTTTTGGATAGTTCGTTTCTTTACCTTACCGTCAATCACTAACTCACCTTGTGCGATGATTTCAGTAACTGATAGATCCTTGTGATAAAAACCAACGCTTGTTCCAATGTTTTTGACATCGAAAAAGACCAACCGAACATTAATTTTACGATTCGATCGGTCTGTTAAATCGAAGTCTAAATCCATAAGAATTTCTTCTAAAATGTTCTTTACCCCAAAAGATATGTTACGATTACCCGCAAAGGGACCCATGCGGATGTCATTAGTTACCTCACCAATAGCAATATCACCTTCAACCATATCATTTTTTTTGTTGAGAGGTAATTCTGTTGATGATGTAAATAGAAGTAAGAAAGAGAAGAGTGTTATACACTTCACGATCATACTGATTTGTCTCGGGTATATACCATACCCACGCAGAGCAAGATGCTCATACATATTCCGAATTCCCATACTGATAAATATCTGCTTTCTACAAAAGTTCCTCAGAACCTAAAGAATTTTCAGAGTAATAACTCTCAAGTATCTCCAGTACGAAATCGGATTCTATTCCTTCAATTAAATCGTGTTCGTCTACAACCACAGGTGCATAGTATTGTATCTCATCTAACGTAAGTGTTAGTAGTCTATAATATTCACTATCCGTTTCTGTGGAAAATCTGATCTCAAGCGTTTGATCAGATTCTTCATAGTAAAATTGTATAATTTCCATATATGTAATAAAAATTACATATAACTATCGTGAAAAATGAGAAAAGTTAAGAAAGTGAAGTATGAACTCTTTGAGGGTCAATATGATCACCACCTCTTAAGACTTCATAATGTAAGTGTGGTCCCATTGAATTACCTCTATACGGATCGTTTTTACCACCACCTGTTTTACCAACGAGTTGTCCCTTGAATACCTTTTGACCCCTTTTAACTATATTGAAATTAGTTAAATGACAGTATCTTGTTTCTAAACCGTTAAAATGTCTAATTTTTAAATATCCACCACATTTACCACCCGCATTTTTAGATCTGACAACCTCACCATCTGCAGGACAATAAATTGGAGTTCCCGAAGGTACTCCCAAATCAACACCCTTATGTTGTCTACTTGCATTACCACCAATATTTCTCGGACCATAGGGACTTGTTAATTTATATTGTTTGAGTGGTACTTGAAATTCTTCTTCAGTAAAATAACCACCCTCGACGTTATTAATCATATTATTGATCACGTCATCAGGCATTTCACCTTTATATAAACTGGCAAATTGATCTACAGTTTTCGCGAATTTCTCTGCACCTGTCAGTTTATCCACGTTTTCTATGATATTTATAAGTTGAGACTCTGTCAGTTTAATATTCATACTAATAAATATACAATTAAAAAGAAAATGTGTAGATTATAGTGATGTTGAACTGGAAGAAAATAAAGACACAATATCCAAAATCCTATGATAGGTTTGTTGGAGTTATGTTCCCGTATGTAGGTGTATTGGGCCTCTCTACCCTATACCTTTTTGAAACTAAGAAGTTATATTACTTCTTTGACAAACAAAAGGTGTACTTAACAATAGAAAGGTTTGGTAATCACCAATGGTTATATACCATTTCATTAGGGGATGGAACAGTCCTTTGTCCTAAACAAGAATCTCGTAAAACAAGAGATGAGATTGAAATCGATGGGTTTATTGAGTGTTTTAACGTCTTAAATAAACAATTAAGTTATGATTAGTTCATTACAAATGCGCATGTCCATAAATTTTCTACTACAAGCTACGAGAGTTCTTCACGTTGGTAATTATGAGAAGGAAGAACTTGAGATGATTTATAATTTCATTATAAGTGTTGACAATGAGATATTAAATCATTATAATATAACATCATCAATAATTGTTTATTCTTCAGATTTAGAGTTATTTCTTGAGATTGTTGATCGACTTATAGAAATATATGAAGATACTGAAGAATATGAAAAATGTGATGAATTAAAGTCCAAGAAAGAACAGGCAATAAACATTTTAAAAAATTAAATATGAGTGTATTCGGTATGTCCGATGAGGACAAAAAAAAGATCTTAGAAAAACACAAAACGGCAACTAAAAACCATTATGTGAAACAGGAAAATCTTAAGAAAGGTATTCAAGTACCTGAAAAGAAACAAGATGAAAAACCCTCAGAATAAGAGGGTTTTTTTATTTTGTAAAGTAATATCCGTCTAAGTATAGTCTATCTAATTGAGTTTCATTAAAGACCTTAAATGCGTCTTTATATGATGAAAGGATAGGTTTTCTATCAACATTGAAGGATGTATTCACTAAAACTCCCACACCTGTTTTCTCTTTAAACTTTGTAAGTATTTCATAAACTAAAGGATTTTGTTCTTTAGTTACTGTTTGTACTCTCGCAGTTCCATCAACGTGAGTTATTGCAGGTAACCTATCTCTCCACTCTTCCTTCACCATAGGACAGAAGTTCATCCATCTACTTTCACCTTCCCATTCAAAATACTCAGAAACGTCTTCTAAACGGACTATTGGTGCAAATGGTCTAAACCATTCCCTATGTTTTACTTTATGATTTAAGGTGTCTTTCATGTCCAATGGGATGGGTGAACATAATATACTTCTATTACCTAATGCTCTTGGACCGTGTTCTGAATTACCCTGTACTAATCCTAAAATTCTTTGGATACTAAGGTCCTCAACGATTGCATCAACGTCTACTTTTTTAGCGTTGTGTGTATTAACGTATTCCATAAGTAAAGTTCGGTCTAAAGCAGCAACCCCTTTGTATGTTACATCTATAATTTTCTTCGGTTTAACGAGTGTACAAAGTAAACCTACAGGAATACCACAATCACTTGAATTAGGTGCAATAAACACATCTAAATGAGGGTAAGTGTCTTTAACTCTACTGTTTAGAGTTATATTCAATGCACAACCACCTGTAAGTATTATAGGTAGTTGGTACTGTTTGATACTTTCATCTACCAACTCGAAAAATATTAATTCAAATGCATGTTGTGCAGTACGGGCAAAATCGTATTGATCTTGTCCCTTTAATTTATTTTCTTCAGAAAATGGTATACCGATTCTATCTGATAATGTTTTCTTCTTTTGTTCTAAATCCACGAAATAGGGTATCCTTGAATTAAAGAAATCTTTCAATGGTTGTACCCATTCGTCTCTAATGTTACCATATGATTGTAAACCTAAGACCTTACCTGCGGCAGTTAGTTGGTTATAATGTTTTATATCTTCACAAAACAAACCTATAAGGTGGTAATGACTACCTAAATCAATCGAATAGTGTTTTATATCTTTTAGGTCCTGTCCTTTTATTCCGTGTAGGATTCTAAAGAAACCATCATTTGCACCACCATCAAAAGAAATGATAACTGCTTCATCATGTGGTGACTGATAAAAACTTGAGGATGCATGTGAAATATGGTGATCTTCGTTTTTTATGTAATTATTTGCGGGGATCATTTTTTTCCATGATTCAGGAAATTCTTGATGACCATGACCCATAATAAAGTTTTCGTATTTTGTAAAACCATAGTTCATTTTCAAATACTCGTAAATCTCACCTATAATTGGTTCGTGTACATGTATTGGTTCGAAAAAACAGTGACTAGCGTTTTTCTTATTTACGAATCTTTCTAATTCTATAACCGTAACAATATCACCATCTAATTCAACGGCAAAGGCGGCATTATGGTAACTATGTAATGCAATGTTTGGTAACCCCATTAATTATTGTTTGAAATATTTCTCTAATGTTTCTAACCTTTCCTCTGCGGATGCAAGTAACTTGAGTGACTCGGTACAATTGTCCCAATAGTCTTTTGTTGAGTGATCACCAATACCCGAAGCGTTATTAGTTAATAATTCGATACTCGCGAGTGCCTTAGCCTTATCTGCCTCAGCCTCACTTTTTAAAAAGTTATATACTTGTTGTTTCATAGTAATTAATTTATTTAATTTTTTTAAAATGATAGTCACTATCTGCGTGACTTGACAGTGAGAAGGAAGGTGTTACTAATTCAAAACCTAACGACTCTATAATTGGTATTGATTCGTCTTGTAATTGAGCTCCGATGTTATATTCAACATGTTGTAACTCTACAATCAAATGCTCTACATTATTAAGTATCTCAGGACAACCTTTTAGGATATCAATTTCACACCCTTGTACGTCAATTTTAAGAAGTTGTGGTAGTGGAAACCCTCTTTTCTTCATAACCGTGTCTAATGTCTTTGTTTTTCTTACAAATTGATTAGACGGGTTCTCAAATAAAGCGGATGCCATACTACTATGTTGTGGGTTTTCCATATAATATGAATTACCACCAGGGAATGTTACATTTTTAAAAAATGTGACTTCTTTATCATCAACATCACTAAATACTCCTATTTCATACGGATCATTCCCTTCTAAAAATATATCCTCAGATTCTTCCATCGCCTCGAATAAATAATACTTGGCATTTGGCCAAACTTCTTTCGCAATTGTATTCCAATGATTTACACATGCACCTACATCATAAATGATATTTGGGTTGAAACCAAATTCATCTCTCATTCTGATTAAATACTCTTTATGTGTTGGGTTAATCGGTTTGTCCTTTGATATGTCTTTAAGTCTTGGGTATGAATCGATGAAATGTCTCTTTAACTCAAAATGATGTAAGAATCGAGGACTTCCGTGATTCCAACCGTTATCATGTACAAACATGGGTTGTGTCTCGTTCTTCTTAGATTGTATTCTATGACCTACCATTTCATACTCATCGTGTGATCTCGAGAATGTGTTAACTGTAAAAATGTTGGAATAATCTAATTTGATTCTTGGTTCAACCCCTGTGTTGTAATAATAGGTGAATACTCCTTGATCATTATTAAATGTTTTGATTTCTTTTCCAAACATTAACTTCTCAGTCATAATGTCCAACATTTCAACGTACTTATCTTTTTTTGCTAGTATCATTCCCGAGTTTAGATACTTACGTTCACTTGTATCGTATAGATTATAATCTTTGTATTCTGGCCAACCTTTCTTCACTTCAGGTGTGGGCCACTGATTTTTCTCGTGTCCACATATAATATCATTCTCTAAATCAAACTGACCTATAAGGTCACCCACATTACCTAAACAAACAACATCATTTGCATCACAGAATACTATATAATCACAGTCAATATTTCTAACAATGTCTCTCCATAAATGTATTTTATAAAGAAGGTACTCACTTTCGTTACCAAACCTATTTCTAAAATTACTTTCTTCTTGATGGAAATGTCCTCTATTAAAGTGATGATGGACAACTTCCTTGTGGGGGTTATATCTTTTAAAAGATTTATACAGTGTTGTATTTTCTATGTCAAATGTATCTTCATTTGACCAAGTTACTGTTATTAATTTTATGTTCATTTTCTTTTATTTAGTTCCATTCAGTAACTTCACAACCCTCTTGTTTGATTTGATCGATTAACCATACTGATTTATTTTTATAAAATTGGTTACCTACCGCACCATGGAAATTAATCCACATTTGTTTGATGTTTTTTGGCCAACCTCTAACAAGTAAGTCTTCCAATACTGTCCATTCCGCCCATTCTATATTCATTTTTATATAGATACTCTGATCTGACGAAAAATTCTTAAGATAATTGTAGAAATCAATTGTTTCGACTTCAATAGAATCGTGATAATCATGATAATGTCTATCACCATTTGTTTGTTCTAAAAGACTACCTTGACTTTTACCATCATCACCATATTGTTTGAAAATACTATTACCTTGTTTGACCCATATTGC
>Ga0163109_10004748_pt1 | contig 10276 bp, 9 predicted proteins | sample CRUFie1St13metaG_FD_108704 | JGI IMG/M metagenome (GOLD analysis project Ga0163109, IMG submission 108704) | Marine microbial communities from the Costa Rica Dome - CRUD Field 142mm St13 metaG | ecosystem: Environmental > Aquatic > Marine > Oceanic > Photic zone | place: Costa Rica: the Eastern... | reverse complement strand
CAGTGCCCTCAGTTGTTCGAGTTTCTCGGCCTCTTCCAGGGCTGAAACGGGCCACTGCACCAACTTCAGTAGCGTTTCACGATGGTAACCATAAATACCCAGGTGCTTCAAAAATGGAAACGCCTTCAGTTGATCGGTTGCAGGGAGGCTCAACGCGTCACGAACGCACGGAATCGTTCTTCGGGAAAAGTAAATCGCTTCGGACGCCTGATTCAAGATCACTTTGTTGACATGGGGGCTTTGGTGGTCTTCCACGGTGCGAATGGGAGTAGCTGCCGTTGTCATGGGGGCGTCTTGAAGGGCCTCGGCTACTTTATCGATGACCTGTGGGTCGATCATAGGCTCGTCGCCCTGTATGTTTATGGCTCCATCGAACCCTTCATGGCGGGCCATGACCTCTGCTACGCGATCCGTGCCACTAGGGTGATCCGATGAGGTTATTTCCACTTTGCAGAAAGACTCGACATGTTCCTGAATGCGTGGGTCGTCTGTGGCAACGATGATATCACTCAGTTGCCGTGACTTGCGGCATTGTTCAACCACGCGCTGGATCAGTGATTTGCCCCCCATATCCGCTAGGGGTTTGCCGGGAAACCGGCTGGATTGATAGCGGGCGGGTATCACCCCCAGAATTTGCATGATTCGCAGCCTAAAACAGAGGGCCTCCGTACTGCAAGAATCCATGACCTAAGGGCGCACGCAGCCAACGCTCGATCTGGATCTAAAGGAATGGCTCGCATGAGTCTTTGTGGTTCCTTGCTGAGATGGCAGCCAAATTTGAAACCTCTAGTAAGTTTTGAGGGGCGTCTCTCCACTGGTACGGCTATTGGGTGTGATTTTGAGGGGACTTCAGTCGTTTGTGTGAATTGGCTTGAGTCACACTCTTTGGGTGGGGCTGCGCCTGTTCTGAAGAAATGATACGTGAGGTTGTTCTTTGGCAGGTGGTGTTCGTTCATGTGCTTTTTTCTTTTTGGGGTTGTTTTTTCCTTGGGGACTCCTTCAGAATGCCGCTTCCGCTCAATGGAGAGGTGGCTGAGTGGTTTAAGGCACACGCCTGGAAAGCGTGCGTACCCTAACAGGTATCGAGGGTTCGAATCCCTCCCTCTCCGCCATGTTCCTCAACCTGATACCTCTTCCATTTTTGCTCCCATGCCTTAGGAACCTTTGGCCGCAGTTTGAGCCACTCTTCAGAGTTTCAGAAAAATGGAAGGAGGGTGGAAATACTTTTAAAGATCAGTTATGGATGAGCTTTAGGGTAGCTTTCGGAACCGATTTCGATAGCCATTCTGAGAGCATGCTTCAGAAATAGAAGGCCATGATGCCATTTGAAAGAGCGATCGACATTCGAATGAGGTGCCTGATTCAGGTTGCGGCGACCATGATTTGGTTGGTCCCATTAGATTTATGTACGGCTCAGGGTGCTCCCAAAGCTCAACTCTCAAGACCAAGCGCCGGTTGGTCTAGTGCATTGCAATTCGGGGGGCGCACTCAGGCCGCAACGCGACTGAGCGGGGGTGGGCGGTTTGGCGTTTCTCAGTTTGGCTTCCATGCCTCAATGGGCTACCAGGAGCAACCCTCCAATAGAATAGCATTCAGCCTCAGTTACCAACAACGGGCCTATGAGTTTCAATCCTTGGGCCGCTGGATGGAGGCTCAGCTTTGGGATCAAGTTCATTTTCTGAGCCTTTCTCTGCCCATCCGCCGTCCGTTGACTCCCGATTGGAGCATGATGTTCATTCCCACGCTGCGAACTATGGTAGAAGATTGGAGTGATGCGGATCAAAATTTGACTGGTGGAGCTATTGTTGGTTTTTCCCGCCAAATCAGCCCAAAACTCAAACTGGGTCCCGGGCTCGGAGTGCTCACGCAACTTGAAGACGATCCAAGTTTCTTTCCTGTTATTGTGGTCGACTGGGACCTATCAGACCAATGGAGGCTCAGCACAGGGCGGGGTGCCGGTGCTTCGCAAGGACCCGGTTTGACCTTGTCCTACGATTGGAGTGCCTCGTGGGATTTCCTGCTTTCAGGTCGCTATGAGCGATTTCGATTACGCACTGAGCGCCAGGGGGCGACAGCTTATGGTATCGGTGAAGACCAAAGTGGATCCATTTATTTAAAGGCTGCTTATGCCATGCTTCCCAATGCCCAACTCAACCTATTTACTGGCGGCCATTTTGGAGGGTCTCTCAGTGTGGAAGATGGCTCAGGCCGTCAGATTTCCGAACGCAACTACGGTTTCGCGCCGTTGATTGGTTTTAACATGAGTGCGAGGTTTTGAGGCCTACTGTCTCAGGATACCCGTCATCCACAGCTTGTGGTGCGCGGTTTGCCTTGCTCGTTGTCTTCAAAGCCCATGCAACCGATGAAACCGATTGCATGTCTGGCACTAGGGTCTTCTTGGAGGGCGCCCGCCTCCTGGACCTGTTGGTGGATTGCCCCCCGGGCCTCCGCCCGTGTTGCCACTTCCAAAAGGGGATTCATCATGTGGATCAAGGTCGGTTCGGAGGATTCGGAAAAATTGACTCCGAAGACCTTCAGGAGCTGTGACAGCCATGATCCATTCGGTCGATGTTGCCTTGTGCATAACATCATCCAGCGGATCCCACGACTCAAGATCCGTGCTCGTTTCCATTCGATAGTTAGCCCCCTCAATCACCTTCCAGGTGATCATGAGAGTCTCGGTCTCATGGTAAATGGACGATGGTCTCTCCTGAGTACTTGAGCCTCCTGTAAAATGAACGGTCACGGTGGGCTCATAGTCCGTCTGCGCGCTTCCTGTCGGCTGCGCGAAGAAGCCAGTGGCTATGTTGTAAGGAAAGGTCGGTGTTCCGTCTTCGAGGATGCAGGTAAAATAGGCCCAAGTCCCCTCTGGAAACTCAGGTGTTCGAGTAAAGCGAACATTGTAGGCGTTGAGATCCAAGTCCACCCCCTGAGCCAGGCCCAAGTCACCTTTATAGGCATAATCCTCGAAATAGCGCCCGAGTGAGTAGGTTTCGCCTCCAATGCGGGCATCCACATCCGGTCCGTAATGAGTTACGTTCAACACGGTGCGTCGACCATCCAGCTTTTGGACCCAAACCGGGAGACTTTTTCGCCCAGCCCGTCCCAGATCGGTGGATCCATGACTTCCATCCCTTAGCTGGTAGGTGGAAATCATCCGGCAAATGGTTTGATCCGTGCTCCCTGGCGTAGGTTCATGATATCCATAGGGGCCATAAACGGGCAGCCCATCCTTGACCCATCCGATAATGGGAGAATGGACTCCATTGAATGTCTCCGAATACACGTTGGTCTCTGCAATATAGGTCACACTGTCTCCGAGGGCGTGGCGCAGGGCTGGGGGGCTGGCATGGAAATGATGCAAAGCGCCTGCCTGATGAGCGTTTGCGTTATCGAAGGTCACCCGTTCGTTGACGAAGGCGTCTAGATTCCACACACCATCTCTAGTCTAGTTGTTGACGGGGATTTGATCCTGACCTGAGCCTGTATCGTATGAAAACGTGTCTGATGAATCAAACATCGCAATGCCGTCCACGAAAAAGCCGATAGGGCCAGGGGCGGTGGCCGTTTTGTTGTCTTGAAGGACGGGGTCTCTGAGGAAACGGTACGGAGGTCGGTGTTGGCAGGAAAATTAGGAAATAGCTGGGTTTCGGCTTCGTTCAAATACCAAGGGCCCGTGATGTGAAACCCCCAAACCACTGGTTTTGATGCAGCCCCAGTTTGCGTAATAAGCCGCCTCGTTCACCCAGCACAAACGGGTAGAGACTGCGTTCCTTGACCGCCACTCCGTGTGGTCACCGAATGGACGTCGTGCATGTCCTGGATATCCTGATAAATTCAAGCATACAAGCCGGATGACTGCGTCAGCCAGGAATAGAGCATGGGATCTGCATTAAGGCGGATTCCATCAGCGATGCTCAGCGAGACCATGACCATGGATGCGAGTTGAGTCTTCATGCTAAATTTTGCCAAACATAACGCGGGATCTTTTTTGCACCTTTTCATTCAAAAAACATTAAGTTTCGAAAATGAAAAACAGCACTCTCCTAGGTCTCTAGTTGAGCGCAGCATCCTCCTGTTTGCAAACGTGCGCTCCTGGACTTTGTGTTTTTTTGGGTGACGTTTCCGCCCTTCCATTCACCTGCTATTCAAAGGACTCAAGTTTAGCTCACTCTAAGTAACTAGCAAAGGAATGGTCCAGGGGTCTTTGGGCGGGTGAACAAGTTATCGCATCCTGGGATTGGCGGCGTGGGAAGCGGCCTCTTTTAGATGATTCACTGGAAACTTCTGGAATCACTCAGATTCTCTATGTCACACCCAAGGGCAAAAAGTTTCATCACCAAGACTGCCATCATCTCGGCACGAAAGTAAAACCAGAGGCGCTCGCTTCAGTGAGAAACAGAGGTTTGCCCCCCTGCAAGAGGTGCTACCGGAAAGGAGATCTTTGAGAGCGTTTTTTTCACTGAACTCCAAGGTGCCTGCATCACCCGGTTTTCTGATTTCTTTTGTACATAAGATCGATCTTGAGTGTGCTTTTTTGAACAATCATTCCAATTTGGATAGGTAATAGGTCCTTTATCTGTGTTGGCACGACTCGTGCTAGAGAATTTAGAACCACTGAGTAGTGGTTTAGTTCATAATATCTGCTGACATTGGTTTACCCCCTTGCAAGTTCAGGCTTGCAAGGGGGTATTGCTTTGAGCCAAGGACTGAAGATTTCAAGACAATGTTGGGTGTCCGACCAAGGATTCCTCAGGGTTTCCACAAGCGATAAAAAAGGTGAGTTTTCTTTTGCAAATCCCCTTGAAAATGGCCTGACCATCATGCTTCGCTATAAGTGAGGAAACTTCCCAGAAGGCATCGTCTCCATTGAGCCATGGGCTCTCCAGGAGAACGTATCCTGCCGCACTTACGGGATAGCGAATCGATACCCGGGATCCGTTGGGCTCAATGGTTAGGGATGGCGGTAAATCCGAGGTAGGTACTGAACCAATGGCATCAAACAAAATGGCAGCAATGACATTGGTGCCACTGGCGTCTGGGTGAACGCCATCCTAAAAACTGCCATAAAATAACTTTCAATTCGATGGAACTCATAGCAATACGGTCAACAAGTTGATATCCTCATGCAAAGGGGGGTTACTTTACGCGACGTTTCCTGCCACCCACTTGATCGAGATCGATCTTGTAGCATGACTTCCCGTTTTTTGTGTTGGATCGGATCTTGCCCAAGAGGACCAATTTGACGTCACATTTCGACGCTAAAAAGAGGTAACTGAGGTGTCAAACTTAAGAGGGAGAACACGGTTGGTGTGGTGATGTAAGCTGTTAATAGTACAATATTCCTGGAGGAGGAATTTGGTTGAGCCGAGGGGAGTCGAACCCCTGACCCCTACAATGCCATGGAATCCTTTGAGGTTGTCATTAGTTATTCTGTGTTGATTAGGAGGCGATTTTCCAAACTGAAAATGCACTCAAAACCAGTCATTTACTATTTGCCTAGGATACCCCAATCCGCAGCGCTGTGATCGCTTTTTTAAACCCGATAGCCTCTCCGCCGGGGGGGTAGCGTTGAGGGATACTCGCGACAGGTAATCACCTCACTGTGTTGGGGCACATGTGTTAGGTATTTTGTTTCGAGGGATGAGTGATTTAGCTATCAGGGTGCTACGAAGTCTTACAGAGCCTCTGAGTATCCAAATCTGGATAACTGCATGCTCACCTGACGTCACGTCGCTCTCAGGGTTATGGGTTTTGTAGAGCACAGCAAGAACCTACACGACAAACTGAATACGGAATAAGACACCAACACCCGCGCCTGCTATTGGATACTCAGGGGCGGGTTTCTTTGTGCATTTCGTCTGTCGATTAGTGCAACCAATCAGCTGCAGCATGGATAGGTTTTCGGCAACATGGCTTTTGTCTAGGCCGAGTGGTCTAGTCATCCAGCATGAAGAAACTGGATTCATGGACCCCACCGGCTCCGGCTGGTGGGGCTTTTTTGTGCCTAGTTGCGGGTCAAGTAATCCTGCCCTTTCTCCACTAAACTGAACGCAGGTCCGATGCGTTTGCCTCAGTCTGAGTAGACTCTGGTACCGAAATTCGTCCCTGCTGTTGGATACTCAGGTGCGGTTTTTTTGCGGCGGGATTCAGTCTTTTGTGGCGTCTACTGCAGTATTAGAAAGCCCGTGTTCAAATTGTTATGCCTGCTGCTTTGTGGGTTCAGTCTGGAGGTCTGTGGAGCATGGTAGGGGAATAACCTAGGTGGAGTCCTGCCTTAGCTTCGTCCTGATAGCGATTTAACCAATGACTGGCCGCTGTATGTCTCGTCACATTGCGAGGCCAGTGCTTGATCTCAGTGCTGTCATTCGGCGTCTCAGGTTCACCTGAGGCGTTACCTGGGAGGCAAAGCGATCATGACCAGGTAGCCACTGTGTCAGGCGCCTGGTTTTGGTCTTGGCTGCTTTGGCCCCTACAATGAGATGACCATCTCGCATAATCAGGCCTTCTGAACTCACGGCTTATGCGACTCGAAGCCCCATGCACAAGCACAACCACAGGTGGCCAAGCAGGTTTCCGGGGTAGACTCGAATCAGAGAGGCCGCATCGCGATTGCTCAGTGTCTGAATCTCGCCTCTGGGGTAGTTGGGCTTTCCATGAACTTTGATCTGAACCAGGGAAAGGTAGTGATCCCAGGTGTCATGTATAATTTGGATGTCTTGGGAATTGAGAACCAGAGCGACTACCCGGGAGGAGGGATTTGGTGGAGTCGACGGAAGTCGAACCCCTGGTAACCACAATGTCATTGGGGGCAAAATTATCTTACATACTATTACTTTGTATAGCGTAGCGATCAATGCAAAGTGTTACTCTAAATATTATTTATTCTGAATCATAGATTGGTTCAATATCTAGAGGATTTCGATACGCTGCCCTGTTGGCAGGAAGTGTTGTCGAGGAAACTTTTGGAAAAGTGACATCACCTGTGGCAGCCCATTCAGTACCTCGAATCAAGGTTTCTTGAAAAGCTACTCCTTGCATTGACTTGTGATCGTGACCCATCACTGAGTGGAAAATTCGACCTTTACCATACTTAAGCGTCATCAGTACAGGTTCGTGTCTTTCAGATCCGCCTTCTGCAAACGCTGTAGCAATTATCGACATATTTTTTGCTGGGCCTCTCAAGCGATCATACAATTCTTCTTTAACTTGTAAAAAGCGTTTTGGTAGACCGCGCGTAATAGGGTGATCTTGATCTCTAATGACCACTTCGTATGTCATTGATTTACCATGAGAACCTCCCACTCCCTGCGAAGAATCGCGCACAAATTTGCCATCCTCCCAATACACATAAGGTCCATCTTTTTCGTTACGACCAGCCCAGCCTCCGAGTCCAATCATCTCGTTAAATTCCTTCCAATCAGGAAATGAATTGTCTGCAGCATGGATTACAACCAGATTTCCACCGTTTTGAATATATTTAACGAATGATTTTTTGGTTTCAATGGGCCACGATAGCCCATTGTAGTTGGAAAGAATCACATCGTATTTATTGAAGTCCGGAGAAAACTCTGACACAGCATCTTTAGTCACCGTAATTCGTTGCACAACAAATCGACCGGTTACCTCTAGGGTATCCATCATAACTGGAGAGCAGCTTTTCCAGTCATGATTATTTTGACCATCAATCAGCATAACTTTAATCGGTGAAAGCTTCTCGAGGTTTTCACCATTCAAAGGTGCTAATTTAAAAATTATACAGACTAAAATCAATCTGCATGCCGTTGCGTTTCTTCGTATTAAATTCATTTGTTGAAATTCTTTTTACTTTGGCTTCTGAGATCATCTAAACACATGGAAGGCTTCCATTTCAAAAAGAAACTATTTGATCAATATTGCACTAGGCGTCCGAATGCACAGAACGATTGTTCAACCAAAAGGCTTAATTTTTTGGTGGGTTCGGGATCCGGGTTGTGTATTTAGAATTTGTTCCTGTGATCTTTCCGAGGGTGGTCGAATGTTCACAAATTCTTGCTTAGAACCCCGAGGGTTCTTTTAGTTACCCGTTTTACCCTGCCTGGCCCGTTTTCATTCGTGAAAGATTTAGTCCTCCTTTCTGCTTAAACTGAAGCTGGGCCCCAGGGGAAAAACTATGTCACCTATGAGGAAGACTCCACCACATTATTGTGGTGACCTTAAATCGGCTGAATTGTCCTTTTTAAGGAACTACACTCAGGAATTTATTGGTATATATCATCGATATCTTATTCTGTTTTGGTTTAATAAGTTGGGCGCTTCAACAAAGTCTCCAGAGTCTGGAGACAAGTTGTAAAATACAGGTGTGCAAGGTTAAGGTTCTAAATAGTGGGCTTCAGAAGATCCGGAACTCATATGTCTTGAATGATTTGGATGACTTAGGAATTGAAGGCCGGCACCCAAGTGGCGTTCCGTATCGCATTCAGGTAGATGCGTCAGCACTTGAAATAGACGTTACGAGTCTGATGTGGATAGACGGGCGGCGCCTGTTTGACCACATTAAATACCACAAGGAAGATGGACAGCCTTGCTGCAGAGAGAAGACAAAGGAATCACCAGAGATGCTATTAGCGCCTGAAAAGCCTGATAGATCCCAAATTAAAGGCAAAGCACCACATGCAACGCTAAAATTGCTTGCCAAATATTTACCTACAGCACCACACCAAACAGACGCCAACCATTGGGCATTGAGCGGTGATTTATTAGGCCAAGGAATAAAGCTTTCGGTTGTGGAGGCATTGGCAGTTGGGCGCCACTACTACGACCTTAGCGAACCAAATTATCGGAATGGGCAACCACGCGAAGCATATGCTCGCGAGTTTCAGCACCGGCACAGTTTGCGTAAGTTTGCGCCTAGCACTGGTGACGGAACTTTGACAAAGGCACTTGAGCAAACTGCCTCAGAAAATCCGCCCCTGAGTATCCAACAGTAAGAGTATTCAGACTGGGGCAAGCGCATTGGTCCGTTGTTCAGCTCGGTCGAGAAAGCGCAGGACTTCCTCAGCCGCAACTAAGCACAAAAATACCCCACCAGCCGAAGTCACTCGAAACTAGTAGGGTATTTTGGTTTGAACTCATATGGTGCGACGACCGTTGAAGGGTTATGCCGTAGAACCAACAGTTCCCACTATGCTGAAACAGGCTTTCTGCCCGCATTTGTTGACTTGCTAAATTCAATCACTTGAATGCACGAAAAACCCCGCCCTGAATACCAGAAGCAGGAGCCCACCCCCCTTAGGTAAGGAATCTATTACCAAGCGCTCAGAGGCAGGTTCCCGCGCACGAGGGCAACGTGTGCGTATGACCGGTTGCGCAAATCAGTACAACACAAAAGATTGCTTTTGGCTCTAGCCCTCACCTTGCTTGTTCTCACAGCGCAAAGAACTCCTCACTTTCTTTGCATGTTACAAGTGCCTTGTAGTGCCTGTAGAGCATGGTAAAGGAATGACCTAGGTGGAGAGCCGCCTTGGCTTCGTCCTGGTTAAAATTGAGCCAGTGGCTAGCGGCTGTGTGGCGCATGCAGTTGCGCGGCCAGGTGAAGACGTCGGCTTTGCGTTTGAGACGTTCCATGCGCTCGCGGATATTCGGCAGCGGTTGAACGCGTTGCCAGTATCGGGCATGACCAGAGAGCAGGGGTATGACGCGACTTGTCTTTGTCTTGGCAGCTTCGGAGCCGACAATGAGGTAGTTGTCACGGCATGTCAGTTCGTCGACCTTTATGGCCTCGGTGCGCCTCAAGCCTAGGTAAAGACACAGCCACAGATGCCCCAGGAGGTCTTCATCGCAATGGTCAATAAGCGCTCGGACCTGGCGTTTGGAGAGCGTGCCAATTTCATTGACCGCCGGTCGGTAGGGTTTCTCTACGGTGATGTCCATGGCGGTGTAGCCTTGTTCCTTGCACCACTGGTAGAAGATGTTGACCTTAATGACAAAGGTTGGGTCCTGTTCGAGCTTTGGGCAGGACATCAACAGCGTTTTTGTGGTGTGCTGTGAGACCGGTAAAGTGTTGCCCACAGCCTTAAGAAGATGCTTCAGCGCTCGCGAGAATACATAGCAATATTGCCGGCATCTGCCATGGTCTTCGAAAGCTTCCTATGGCCTCTGATAGCCTGCAGGACATAGTAAGCTGCAACAGCTTATACAGGTCCCTGACTTGGTGAAGAGAGCAACCGTTTCGCCATATGTCCAAGATGACATGCTGGTCCTGCGGGTTGAGAGAAAGGGTGCTTCCGGAGCCACT
>Ga0163109_10004744_pt1 | contig 10280 bp, 11 predicted proteins | sample CRUFie1St13metaG_FD_108704 | JGI IMG/M metagenome (GOLD analysis project Ga0163109, IMG submission 108704) | Marine microbial communities from the Costa Rica Dome - CRUD Field 142mm St13 metaG | ecosystem: Environmental > Aquatic > Marine > Oceanic > Photic zone | place: Costa Rica: the Eastern... | reverse complement strand
ATTGAATATATTAAATGTTGATGAATCTACTGGAGAATCAAACTATGGAGTAGATGGAATTGAAGGTGGTTCTATTAATAAAAAAATAGAATTAGATGATGATTTTACAGCAGAAGAAAGAGTTAATATGATGAGAAATAAAGTATATAATGGTGGTGATGGAGATAGTGATGGAGATGCTGAATTTGTTGATGAATCTTTAGATGAATTAGAAGGTGGTAATAATGTAGAAGAATTGGAAGGGGGTGATGATAGTTTATCAGTTGATTCAGATATAAGCGGTGGTTCATCTGTGAATACAAATCAGATATTAGAAATGGATCCAATGTATATTAGACTAACTAAATTTCTACAAACTGGTGGTGAAAATAATAAAAATTTAGCAGATATTTTATTAGATATTTCAAATAACTTTACTAAGTTAAATGAGAATTTGGAAAAATTAAGTGCGAATATGACAAATATTTCACTCCAGCAATAGTTGGTCTAAATCAATTTTTTTAAAGTATTGTATATTATTAAGAAGTAAGTCTTTTATATATTTGTAAGTTATATTTATTTGGTCTAGACTTTTAGCACCAGTTATAATAGTACAACCGGATTCAAAAATTGCAACTGTGATTTTTACACACTGTGAGTTCTTACTTTTATTAGAACAAAAACCATCTTGACATCTACATATTCCATCCATAGAATCATTATAAAAGAATTGAATTTTGACTCCAGGATATATACAAGGTTCATAACTACACACTAATTCTGTATTAGTATTTATAAATTCAAAAAGTTTATTTCTCCTAAGTTTTGATGTAAATTTAAAATCACTATTAATTAAACATATTTTGTAGTTAGAATATTCTAATTTATTTTTTTCTATATTAGTAATATCATTATTAATATTTTTTATTAAATTTATAATAAACTGAATAGCAATTGGACCATTATTAATATCCTTTAATCCAGTCATTTGTACTCTACCATTTTTGAATAATTTCATATTAATATTATTATTATTAACTTTTAATACTATTGTTAGTTGATTATCAAATCTTTTACTAGTTTTTTCTTTTTTCTTATAGGTATTTTTTTTGGCATTTTTTGGATTAATTCCTTTAGAGTTCGATATATCTTTAGTTTTACCGTATTCAATAAATATAATCTCTTCTATAATATTAGTATCATTCAAAGTATTATAAGTCATTTTTCCATTATCATTAATATGAACAGAATCATACATTTTCTGTAAATCTATTAGAGAGTTTAAATTAGCAATTGATGTAATTGTAGAAATTCTGTAATCCATATTTAATTCTGTTCTATTAAAATTTATTAAACAAATATTATAACAATTATATATTTATATAATATTTCTATAAAATCAAGTTATTCAAATAATAAAAAATTTGTTTTTTTGTTTTTTGTTTTTTTGTGGTATGGGTTGTGATTTGTATTAGGCTTCATCATCATCATCTTCATCGTCATCATCAACAATCAAGTTTGAAAGTTTAGTTGTGGGAACTTCAACATCATCATCATCCTCTTCAACTTGAGTAATGCGGTCTTCTGGATTGTTAATGAAAGCATATCCTTTGATGTTTGATTTTGGAGTAATCTCCATTTGAAGATTCCTCCAAGTAGCACCGAACTTACCACCAGCTATCCACAGACCACCACATTGAACGATTGCGGTAATCATGGAACCTTTAGTCTCGACTGAGTCGATGTCAATCAGTTCCTTCTTCCTATTGTATAGTTCAAAAGTGAACTGTCCATTCTTTTGCGGAAGATTCATCTTGTAGGTAGGAGGATACTTGTCAGTGATTTCACCAGTTTCTTTATCCTTTGGATAACGAATCGAAGGAGTGTAAAGAGCACGGACAACTTCGATATTGGTGTACTTTTTGTTGAAGAATTCGTGAGAATTGTCGTAAGCATATTGAACCATCTTTTCATCGAAATCATCAATGAACTTCTTGAAAACTTGAAGAGGAAGTCTCTTTTCAATATCACGGAATGATAGTTCAATCCAGTGCTTGGTTGTTCCGTTGTCGTTCTCCCAGCAACCCTTACCAAAAGGAGCATTCATCTCCGGAAGTTGAAAAGCAACATTCTCATCGTTCAAGGTGATGTGAGCAATTTTCGCAAGGCTATTACCAAGCTTTTTTGGCTTTCCAATCTTGATGTTATTAATATCAACATTTTTAGGAAGAACAACGTTACCCGACATGTTAAATATAACTATCAATTAGTTTTTAAATAAAGTTTTCAAAAAAAGATTTCAAATTTTATTTAACAAATAAGACTCCGTACAATTGCTGATAATCAATTGATTATGAAGGATAACCTATAGGGATTCCAGATTTCACATTTTATTTTTTTTTTGTGAAATCATATAAGGATATTTTAATTGATAATATCTAGTATAATTGTACAACTAATATTTACTAATGAATAATTGTTATATACTATCAACTACTTCACATTATGATTTGGCTAAAAATTTATCACAGCAATCAAAGATTCCAATGTTAGAAACAAAAATAGATTATTTTGCGAATACTGAATTGAGAGCATCAATTAGTAGTTCAGTTAGAGGAAAAAATTTATTTATAATAACTAGTCCTCATAATAATTCTGATAAAAGTATAAATGATTATATAATGGAAACTTATTTATTAATTAGAACATGTAAAAGAAGTGATTCTGGTACTATAACATTAATATGTCCATGTTATCCTTATGCTAGACAAGATAAAAAAGATAACTCACGTACTTGTATATCGGCAAAGGATATTGCGGATTTATTTACAAATGCTGGTATAGATAGAATTGTTTCATTTGATTTACATTCAGCACAGATTCAAGGATTTTTTAATATTCCTTGTGATAACTTTTATTGTATTAATATGATTCATAAATATTTAGTAGATGAACATAATATAAATCAAGAATTTGATAAAGAATTAGATACTAAATTTGTAATAGTCGCACCAGATGAAGGTGCTCTTAAAAGAGTACAAGTATATGCTAATAAATTTAAGATGCCTTTTATGGTTGTAAGTAAGGAAAGAGATTATTCAGAAGTAAATAAAGTAGATAAAGCAGTTCTTATTGGAGATAAAAAATATTTGGAAGGAAGAACTGCTATTATCATTGATGATATGTTAGATACTGGCGGAACTGTAATAAAAGTTGGAGAATTACTTATGAGTAAAGGAGCAAAAGATGTTATGGTAATTGTAACTCATGGTATTCTTTCTGGTCCAGCAATAGATAGAATAAATAATACAGAGTATTTAAAAGAGGTTGTAGTAAGTGATTCATTACCACAACATGAAAAACAAAAAAAATGTATTAAACTTAAAACATTTTCAATAGTACCAATGTTATCTGAAGTAATTAATAGATTAAATAAAGGAGGTTCATTAAGCGAAATATTTAATTTTTAATAAAAAATATTTTATAATTTTTAATAAAAAATATTTTATAATTTTTAATAAAAAATATTTTATAATTTTTAATTATTTTAATTATTTTACATTAATTATTTTTAATCATAAATATAATATCTACAAATTCAAATAGAAATATATATAATATTATTATTGTCAAAAATAAACAAATCAAAGTTTTAAAATTACAATCATCTTTTTTACAACATATACAGTACTCTTTCATTTTGAGAGATTAATTTAAATAAAAAATTTTATTTTTTTCAGATTTTATATTAATCTTAATTAGTATCTATACATTTTTGTTTTTTATATTGATTAGTATTGTATTGATTAGTACTGTATTTATTAGTATTACTTTCTTTTTCAGCATTATTTTCGTTATGTTCTTTATCTAAAATGTTATGAATATATTTATTACTGTTAATTACAAATTTCTTTATATTAGATTTAGTAATATACGCAAGACCATTTATAATATTAGTATTTTCTGGTAAATTACATAGATGTTTAGAATCAATCCACATTCTATCATTCAGAAAGAACCAGAAAACACTATGCCAATTATGTCCAGACATACTAAAAGTCTTTAGAATTACACCTACAAATACAGTATTAGTTATGTTAATATTATGTTTTTCACTAAAATCAACTCCAAAGTAACCACCATGTACATAAACATATTTCTTACCTACATCAGTACATTTAGTAGAAGTACTTGTACTAGTGTTCATCTTAATAGTTGGAACTGAATAGTTGAAACTGAATCACTTGAGTTTATCAATTGAGATTTCAAATTTTAAAATCCGTTATTTGAATTCTAATTAAAGGTATTTAAAGGTATATTATAATAATAATATATGTTATGGAAGAATCCATAACATTTATATAATAATTTTTATTTAAATTCTAGGAGTCAGTATGCCCGAGTTGGTCAAAGGGGTGGCACTTAAGATGCCATGCGTAAAGCTTCGCAGGTTCGAACCCTGCTGCTGACATCCTCCTAAAATTTATCCCTATTAATTATACTATTAATTATACTTTAAATTCGTGATTAGGCATTCTTTTTTGTACAATCTTTTTACGAAATTCTAAAAACTGATTAATAATGTAATCAATATTATTATGCTCTCCATTATAATCGGCATCAATAGATAAAGAAATAAAATCTTCTTTTAATCCAGACCTTAAAATCTTATTTTGAATATCCCAAACTCCATTTTTAAAACAAACTAAATTCATTTTTCTATCTAATTTTTTTATAAAATCTGGGTCATAAAATAAATAAATACATTCACGACATACTGTTTCTTTAAAAGAAACATTCTTCAATTTTAAAATTAAATTATCAATTTTTTGTTTTGTTTCATCAGTATGCTGTTCATCTTCTCTATAATCTTGAAATAGTTTAACTATATTATTTGAAATTTCGTTATATGGACCTAATTCTGTTATAACCCATTTATGATTTTTAAAATGATACCATAATTTATTTTTTAACTTTCCACATACATATTCATTTTTATACAAATAAAAAACTAATTTAGCAATATCATAACTATAATTAGATAAACAATTATTAACTAAATTTAATAATTTTTCGTCATTATATATATTATTCATTTAATAATATATATATGTATAAAAAAGATTTTAAATGTTTTATTAATTTATTACAAAAAGTAAATAAAAAGTAAATAAATAGTAAAATTTATTTTATAAATTTTTAAACTGCTGCAACAGGTGTCTTAATAAAATGATGCTTCATATATTTTTGAAGATTGAAATATGACAATTGTTCATCACCATTTAGATTCAATAGAGTAGATAATTCCTTATTTGGAATAATCTGCCTCTTATCTTGTTGATTACGTAGTTCATTATCAATAATATATTGATTAATTAGCTTTGTAATTTGATTACGTGGAACTTCTAGTTTTGGATCAAGTGAAAGGAATGTTGCCATTTCTTCAGAAATCTTAGATGGCTTAGCAAAACCACTTGGCTTCCTATTAACACTCTTCTTCTTATTAAGAGTCTTATTATGATCTTTCAATACCTTAACATAGTTCTTTTGTAGAGTTTTAACTTGAGTTTGGACAGTTTTAAGTTCTCCAACTAGAGTTGAAATTGTTGTCAATAGAGTGCTAATCTGGCTAGTAATATTATCTTCTAGAGGCATGTCAGGAATTTTAACCGTAGTGGCAGTGGAACTCAAACTAGGAGTGAGTGGTTTCTTAACAACTGATTCAGTTGTTGTAGATTCTTCGGAAACTACTGGAGTTTCTTCAGTTGGAACTTCCTTTACAACAGCCTTCTCCTTAACTACAGACCTCTTTGTAGTCTTCTTCTTGGCTGGTGCTTTTGAAGCGGATGATTTTGAGGCCACCTTAGAAGCAGTCTTTACTGGCGTCTTTACAGATGTCTTCTTCTTTGCTGTTTTTTTAGTTCCGGATTTCGCGGCAGACTTCCCCATTTTTATAAATAATATTATGTATTTAACCTTTAAGTGGGTTTATAACTTTTATAATCTATAAATATTTAAACGCGAGAGATTTAAAAGTATCATCATCCAAATAATCAGAATTTTTAATTTTCATATCTAATTTGAATCTTATTATTAAATTTCCAAATTTAAATGTTTCAGTTTTTTTATCATAATATTTTACTCCCATATTTAAATACATTTTTTCTCCTAATTCTCCATAAAAATTATGTTCTATTTCTAATAGTTTATCATTTAAATAGTATATTTCTTTTTTAATACCATAAAGATACTCATAATAACTTATATTTAATATATATATAATATCACATCTATCTATGGAATATTCATCTTTTACTATATTTACTAATATTCTAATATCTCCTTTATTACCAGATAAATCTTCATCCCCTTTTCCTACAAATCTATATTCATTTTTATAATTCAATAAAGATATATAAAAATCTTCTTTCTTTTTTATTAGTTTATCATTATCTTTTCTTAATAATTTAATAGTTAGTTTTTTAAAAGCATTAGTATAAATATCTTTTACTGATACATTAAAATTAATTACTACTTCTTTTACAGTTTTCTGTATTTTAGTTTTCTGTTTTTTATTAAAAAATTTTTTATTAAATATATTATTTTCATCCGTAATATATGTATATAAATTTTTAATCATATCAATATACATATTTAAATAAAATGTGATATCAATATCTTCATTAATTTCATCATCATTAAGCAATCTTTTATAACTTTCTGTTATAGAAATAAATTCCTTACAACTATTTAAGTCTGGATTCTTATCTGGATGAAATCTCAGTGCTAATTTCTTGTAAGCTCTCTTGATATCATCTTTACTTGCTCCTTTATTTAAACCTAATTTTTGATAATCATCCATATTATTATTTAGTTTATTCAATAAACTTAAATGAATTTTATTAATGATATACTTAATAATTTAGATAAAATATATCCTCTACTTGGTAAAAATCATATTCATAATTTAGAAGATTATGATATTCCTCATATTAATTTATATGGTCCAGAAGGTTCTATGAAAAAATTCTACGCTTATTATATTATCAATAAAATTAATAATATTAATTTAAATTGTAAAGATTTAGAAATTAAACAAGAAAAAATTTTAATTAAAAATAATTCTATTGAATTCAAATTAATTAATAATAAATATTTTAAAGAAATTAATTTATTTAATAAATTGAACAATGAGAAAAATATTTTAAAACATTACATTATAGATACTATTAAAATTAGAAATATTACTACAAAAAAGCATGTATTTATTCTAACTGATTTTGACAAGTTCAGTTTTAATTCATTTATGTTATTACGTCGTATTATGGAATCATACACTAATAATGTTTTATTTATATTTGTATCAACTAATCTATCAAAAATTCCATCGGCAATAAAAAGTAGATGCTTAAATATTAGATGTCCTATATTAGATAATAAAATTTTAGTTAAAGTTTTACAATTTTTAACTAAAAAATATTTTATAGAAAAGAAAGATTTGACAAAAATTATAAAAAAAAATGAAGGAGATATTTATAAAATTTTATTCGATTTAGAAAATCAAATTCACTATCCAGATAGTAATGGATTTCAAAATATTCTTCATAATGATATATCTAAACACTTAGCATATATTAAAAAAGAAAAGAATCCTATTAAACTTATTGAAAATAATAGAGAATTTATATTTAAATTAATAAACTTTAATTTTAATAATGAAACTATTCTTGAGAACTTTGTTGAAATTTTAATTAAAAAATATTCAAAATATATTGATATAAATAAAATTATTAAATTAACAAATGATACTAATATAAATATTGTAAAATCTTACAGAGAGTTATATCATTATGAGTTATATTTGTTTAATATATACAAATTACTACAAACTTGATAAGTGCTAAACATAAACCATCATATATTTTTATTAACTAATACCAATAAGTATCAATTAGTATCAATTACTATCAATTAAATAAAATGTGAAAGTTGTAATTGGTTAATTGTAGTTATCAACAAAAAGCATATATGCCTTGCTCAGTGTGTCGTCAATCGGGACACAACATTAGAACTTGTCCAGTTAAGAAGAAAATGGACAAGGAAGCAGAAGAACAGAAGAAACACGAAAAGTTTGTCGAAGAAGTGAAAGGATTTGATGAAGAAGAAGAATCGCCATCTGACACGTGGTTCTATGGTGAGCTTACCGAACCAGTGAAAGACGTTGATGTTCTTACCAAGATTATGGTAAAGGGTATCAAAAGGTTCAAGAAATACCTTGAAGTATCAGAACTTGAAGAGGTATGCGAAAACGAAGAGTTGTCTTCTACCATTGATTTGTGGATTTCACACGATAGTGATCGTGATAACTACTTTGCCAAACTTGTTAAAGAAGATGAGTTTGATGCTTTCTGCTCGAGAGTTATCTCACAAGCTTTTGAAGATAACTAAAAAACAAAAAAAAACAAAAAAAAACAAAAAAAACAAAAAAAACAAGAAATAACAAATATTTCTTATTAACTTATCAAATTAGGTTCCATTTCCTTCTGTTATATTATATAGTAAAATATATGGTAAAAATACATCCATTGTTTTTCTAGATTTATATATTAATTTATCTGCTTCATTTTTTATTTTATCCTCTTTCTTATTTTTTAGTACATATTTATAATAATAATCTTCTATTCTATCTATCATAAAATCTAATTCTGTTTGCATTTTGTGTTTAAGGGCAAATCTTTTATTATTATTTTTGACATTATCTATTAGTTTAAATAATTTTCTAATATCTTCTAGTTTATTTTCTAAATTTTCATTAATATCTTTGTTATCCATTATTTTATTAATTTAATCTGTATTTTTTAATTAAATTTTTTATAAATAAATAATTTATCTAATAAAATCAATTAAAATACATCAATATATTTGTAATAAAAAAATGTGAAAAAATTTATTAATGAAATTTAATCATATATATTCTACTTCTATAATTGTTATATTACTTATCAATTAACATATTACAAGATGGATATTGTTCCACAATCAAATACTAAATTACTTAATAGTAATAGTAATATTGAGTTCTTTAATGAGAATTTTGATTTTATAAAAGAAAACTTTGATTTTATAAAGGATAATTTTGAAAATATAAAAAAAATCTTAACTATAATTCAAATTAATAATACATCTAATAAAAATAATTCAAAACTCACTAATAATTCAAATAATGATAAAAAGATTAATGTTAAATGTAAATATGGTACTACATGTTGTAATGATACTTGTAAAAGAATTCATCCTATTGGTTGGAGTGCTGAAGAAGCTCGCAATAGACTTTCTAAAATAACATGTAAATTTGGAGATAACTGTAAAAATATTAAGAATTGTCTGTATTTTCATAAGAATTTAAATAATACAGATAATCAACAAGAAAAAAAAACATATGCTAAATGTGTTACAATATCACCATTAGCACTTAAACCAATTGATACATCATCTATTTCATCTAGTAGTTCGTCAAATTCATATAATGATTCATCCTCTAATAGTAATAATCGTTATCGAAGTTTATCTATGAATTCAAATTCATCTATTTCAGCAAAACCAGAACAAAACTATATCAGTATAAATATTGCCTATATAGCAAATGGTTGGGGTCATAATGATCGTACTCCTTGTTGGATAGTTTTATCAGACTATAATGGTAATATAATATTTAATGAAAAAATTAATCCTTTACTTTCGAAAACTTTTTGTGATATAACATCTACTTTAGAACCTTTAACTGGAATAACTATGGATATTTTAGAAAAAGAAGGTAAAAGTTATAATGAAATTATTACAAATATTAGTGAAATTTTAAATTCGGAAACTGTTTTAGTAGGTCATAATGTTGATACTGATATTCTAAGACTTGGATTACAAACTGGAAAACACTATAAAAACTATATTGATTTATCTATTGAATTTAGAACTGCTCGATTATATGGAAGTAAGATTAAACATAAATATTTTTCAATAAATCAAGAGAAATATGCTCTACTTGATATCAAAGAAGAGAATAATGATATAATAGAAGATACTAAATATAGTATGATACTTTTTAAAAACTGGATTAAACCAGGTGATACTAAGAAAAATCGTGCTATTAGAAAATTAGTTGAATGTAAATATTCATTTGATAACGATAATAACTTTATAATAGATGGAGTATGTTGCTCACCTTACAGAAAAGATAAATGTATTTGTAATCAATAAATTGTAATCAATAAATTGTAATCAATAAATTGTAATCAATAAATTGT
>Ga0163109_10004743_pt1 | contig 10283 bp, 6 predicted proteins | sample CRUFie1St13metaG_FD_108704 | JGI IMG/M metagenome (GOLD analysis project Ga0163109, IMG submission 108704) | Marine microbial communities from the Costa Rica Dome - CRUD Field 142mm St13 metaG | ecosystem: Environmental > Aquatic > Marine > Oceanic > Photic zone | place: Costa Rica: the Eastern... | reverse complement strand
CGTGATACGGTCCCCGAGCCGCTGCTCGAGTATGCCGGCGAGATCCCGGTCCAGTTCGCAGGCGACGACCGTGCAGCCCGCCTCCACCAGTGATTCGGTGAGGGTCCCGGTTCCCGGTCCCACCTCGAGCACGAGATCGCCCTCGCCGACATCCGCCGCTGCGAGCAGGCGGCGAAGCTGGTTCTGGTCGTGCAGGAAGTTCTGCCCGAGAGACTTCTTGGGATGGAGCCCGTGCTCCGCAAGGATGTCCCTGATCTCGCCGAGGGTCTGCATCGGTCACCACGTGTACTTCACGGTGTAGACCACGGTGCCGCTGCCCTCGGGTTCGACGTCGAGCTGCCAGCGCACGTTGCGGGCGTCGACCTTCGTGAAGGGGACCGAGCTGTCGGTGATCTCCCAGGTCCGCCACCGGTACATCGGTTCCTCGATCGTCACCTGCTGCACGACCGACTTCTGGTTCCGGATCTCGATGGACCAGGTCTCGGTCATCGTCCGACGGGACTTGTCGAGCTTGAAGTCGACCTGGGTCCTTTCGCCGATCACGTCGAAGGCGTCCCCCGTCTTGACCCGGATGGTCTCGTTGCGGGGCGTGTGACCGATCAGGTCCTCCCCCAGGAACTCGAGGGCACCGTCGTTCGGATTGGTCTTGAAGATGCGGATCTTTCCGGCAGGCATCGGGATGCCCAGTCCGTTGTCGCGCTCATTCTCGAACTCGATGAACACCTCGACATCACCACCGCTCCCCGCACCGTATCCACGGTTGGTGACCGGTTCGCGACCCCAGGAGGCGCCCTGAAGTCCCGACCCACGGTAGAGCAGCTCCTTGACCACCTTGAATCCATTGACCGGAGGGAACAGCGTGATCTGCTGGGTTCCGTTCGACTTGATGTCGGTGCGTCGGGGAAGGGTGTAGAGGTGATACTCGAAGAAGGACTCCTCCTGGAAGCCGGTGGGCGGGCTGTCGTACGCGGCGGCTTCCGCCATCATCATGCCGCGCGCCCGGTTCATCTGCGACGGCCTGATCAGCTGAACGTCGCCCGCAACCAGCTTGAGACGCGCGTTGCTGTAGCTCGAACCCGAGATGTTCAGGAGAGTCACCCAGGAGTTGATGCTCCCCTCGGTGTCGTCACCGTTCAGGGTCAGGTTGTAGTCGGCGCGCCAGGTCAGCCCCCGGGTCTGATAGCTGGTCTCGATCTGATGGGTCCCGCCGGTCGCCGCGTTCAGCTTCCAGACCAGGGTGGGCTTCGTGATCAGTCCCCCGGGAAGTTCCCCCATGGAGATCCGGGCATCCCCCGTCGGAACGATCTGAATCCCGTCCCCGGTCTCGAGTACCGCCGTGTTCCCGGCCGCGGAGAGCAGTCTTCCCCGAATGACCGGGACCGACTCCCGGTCGTCGAAGTGAAGCGTGATCTCCCGATCCACGTACTTGGCGAGGAGTTTCGCGGGGCTGACCAGGTCGAACTCGAAGTTCTGCTCCAGCACCTGTGTCCCCCGTGCGGTGAGATCCCTGAAGCTGACCGATGTCGGATCGATGTAGGCCGCCACGTCCGTGAAGCGGATCTCGCCGAGGCCCTTGCTGAGCTCGATGCTGCGTCCCTCGCGAATCACCGCGAAACCAGGCACCTCGCGTGCGAAGAAGGCGTCGACCGGACCTCCACGCCTCGAGTCGAGGAACATCTTGGGGTCGAAGTCCGGCTGGGCCGTCGAGTAGACGGTCAGGGCCGGGCCCTCGAGGTTCTTCGTGTCATCTGCAAGGCTCGCGGGGGTCGAGATCGCGAGCGCGGTGATGGAGCAACCGAGTGCGATCAATCGGGCTCTGTCGGACGATGGGGACATGTCGGTGCTCCTGTTCAGTGACCGTCGGGATGGGTGCCACCGTTGGTGGATGGTCGGTCGACGCGATTGGTCCACGTCCGAACCGAATTCGATTGCGATTCCTACAGCCATTCCTTGCGGCCGGCGATGTAGGTCTCGTAGAACTCCTCGTCCGTCTTCCGCAGGTAGACGATGCCTTCGATGAGGGTGAGGACGTTGAATACCAGAATGGCCGAGAAGCACGAGCAGACCGTGGCCACCAGAGTGATCGTTCCGGCCCTCTCGTAGCCCATCATGTACTTCGGGATTCCGATCCAGCCGAGCTGGCAGACCGCCAGCACCACGGCGGTGATGCCGACCGCCATCCGACGGCTGTGCACGACCTGCTGGTTGTAGGGTGGCGGGGAGAACTTCTCGTTCATCGGCTGCTCCTTGTGCCGGGCCTCGCGGCTGGGCGCACCCGTCGATCCGGGTCCGTCGCATGAACCAAGAATACCATCTCGTCACCGCGCGGCGGCTTCTGCGCGGACCTCCCGGAGCACCGTCACCTTGATCTCGCCGGGGAAGGTCATCTCCTCCTCGACGCGTCGTGCGATCTCCTTGGCGACCATGAAGGTGGTGTCGTCGTCGGCTTCCTTCGCATCGACGATGACCCGGACCTCCCGTCCCGCCTGGACCGCGAACGCCTCGCGTACCGGCGGGAAGGATTTCGCGATCGACTCGAGCTGCTCGAGACGCTTGATGTACAGCTCCATCGACTCCTTTCGCGCTCCCGGTCGGGCTCCCGAGACGGCATCTGCGGCCATCACGATCGGGGTGTAGGGCGTCGTCGACGGGATGTCCCCATGGTGGCCGCCGATCGCGTTGAGGACCTCCTCGGACTCCTCACCGAACTTTCTCGCGAACTCCATTCCGATGGCGGGATGCCCGCCCTCGATCTCATGGTCCATCGCCTTGCCGATGTCGTGCAGGAAGCCGGCCCTCCTCGCGATCTGGCCGTCGAGTCCCAGCTGGTCGGCGATGATCTGCGAGAGGTAGGCAACCTCTATGGAGTGTCGAAGCACGTTCTGTCCGTAGCTCGTCCTGAAGTGGAGCTTTCCCATCGCCTCGGTGATCTTGCCGTGGAGTCCGTGGATGCCGGCCTCGACGATCGCATCCTCGCCTTCCTTCCTGATCTGCTCCTTGACGTCCCGTCTGGTCTGGGCGACGAGCTGCTCGATGCGAGAGGGATGGACCCTCCCGTTGGCGACGAGACGTTGCATGGATTCGGACGCGATCGCCCTGCGGATGGGATCGAAGCAGGAGACGCTGATCACACCCGGGGTGTCGTCGACCAGGATGTCCGCACCCGTGGCACGTTCCATCGCCCTGATGTTGCGTCCTTCCCGGCCGATGATTCGTCCCTTCATGTCGTCGGAGGGGATCTTCACGGTCCGGAGCGTGGCCTCTGAGGCGCTCTCGCCCGCGTATCGCTGGATGGCCATCAGGATGATCTCCCTGGCCTGCGTCTTGGCCTTGTTCTCCGCCTCCTCCAGGAGGTCCCGGGTCAGCTGGTTGCCCTCGTGGGCGCATTCCTCGCGCACCACGGCGAGGAAGGCCTCTCGAGCCTCCTCCCGGGACAGTGCACCGATTCTGGACAGTTCACCGGAGAGTTCCTCGCGGATGCCGATGGCCTCCCGTTCGAGCGCCTCCACCTGCTCCTGCTTCTCCTTGATCCGGGCCTCGCGGGTCTCGAGCTTCGACTCCCGTCGCTCTATCTGTTCGAACCTCTTGTCGAGGGTCTCCTCGCGTCTGTTTGCGCGTTCCTGGCTCCTCTTGAGATCGTCCAGGGACTGGGCGACCTCCTGATCGACCCGGTCTCGGCGTTCGGCGGCCTTCTTCTCCGCCTCGAGCTCGATCTTCTGAGTCATGCCGAGTGAGTCCTGCTCGGTCCGTCGAAGCAGGTCCCGCGCCTCCTCGCGGGCCGCCCTGACGGTCCTGCCGGTGAGGAACCCGACGGCGAGCCACCCGACGGCCAGCCCGACCAGCAGGGCCGTGGTCACCGTCAGCGCGACCCAGAGGGAGCCGGTTCCGATCCCCGCTCCGGCAGCGCCGATCGCATCGGTGGTCGCAAGCAAGGTGCCGAGGTTCGTGATCATTCGACCACTCCTTTCGGGCGCCGGGGCAGAGGACAGCTCCGGAGCCGGTGCTTCCGGTCGATGGGCTGGGGCGTGAAGCGGGTCCACCTCGGTCGAGGTCTGCCTGCGGAGTTCGATTGGAAGGATGAGTCGCCACACCGCCCGAAGCGGCTCGACATTGCCCGCCCGTTCGGGCGTTCATCGACTGGCACGTCTTCCTCGGTGGGGGAACTCTCTTTCAGGCGGGTGATCCGGGAGGATCAGAACTCGATGTGTGACAGGTTCGGTGGGTGCCTTTAATGGCGTTGTGTGCTTCAAGTCAATCTGTACGGCGCAGGACCCTGGAATGCAAGGCGCTGTGCCGCCGGGGCTTGCAGAGGCAGGTCCCCGATGATCGGTCCTCAGCCGTGTCGGCCTTCAGAATCCGTGATGTCCCGTTTCGCGCCTTCGGCGGCGATCCGGGTGTGAAGCACCAAGGGTAGGTTTCTGCGTTCGGCGCTGTCAAGGTTACGATGGCCGGATGCACGAGGAGCGGTTCTCGAGCGCATCGAAGGAGTCATGATGCCGGCATTCCTGGACTGGCTGTTCCGGCTGGGCCCGACCAATCCGATCAGCGTTCGACTCGTTCAGACCGGTTCGAGACGCGTTCGGCATCTCACCATCCGGAGCGGATATCTCGGGCTGCTGATGGTGATCCTGCTCTTCGCCCTGATCGGCGACACCGGCACCCTTCGCGAGATGGCACAGCGTGGCGCTTCGGCATTCACCGTGATCAGCTTCGGACAGGTGCTGCTCATCTGCCTGCTGACCCCGATCTTCATGGCCGGCGCCATCGCCCAGGAGGCCAACGCCGAGACGTGGAACATCCTGCTCACGTCGCCCCTCAATTCACTCCAGATCGTGCTCGGCAACCTGTTCGGTCGTCTCTTCTTCATCATCGCACTCCTGCTGTCGACCCTGCCGGTCTTCGCTCTCACCCAGTTCTTCGGTGGCGTGCCCGCCCAGACGATCATCGAGTCCTTCATGATCTGCGGGTCGAGCGCCCTGGTCGTGGCGGCGATCGCCATCACCCTCAGCGTGACCCGGACCGCCGGACGTCGCGCCGTCTTCCTGTTCTACATCTCCGTCGTGCTGTATCTCTTCGCGACCTGGGCGCTGGACAGCCAGCTCCGGAGCCAGATAGCGCCCGGATCTCCCGCCGAGGGCACCACCTGGCTGACGGCCCTGAATCCGTTCCTCGCCATGGAGAGTCTGCTGCTTTCGAATTCCTACACCCCGACCCACGATCCCGACGCTCTGTGGCTCACCCGGATCTGGCTGGGAAGTCCGGTGGCCTCCTTCTGCTGGGCCTGCGCTCTCGTCAGTCTCGTCCTCGTCGGATTCTCGACGATTCGTCTGCGGGTCATCGGGACCCGTTCGTCCGGTACCGCTCTGTCGAGACTGTTGAAGAGATCGTCGGCCGGAGTCAAGGCGCCGCGAAAGGTCGGCAACAACCCCATCGCGTGGTGGGAGCGTGACGGACGCGGACGGACTCCGGGCGCGGTGATCGGTCGTTGGTCCTTCTTCGCACTGGGTCTGATGGCATCCCTTCTCCTCATCGGCTTCTACATGCAGGGCTCGATCTCCTCCGCCACGTTCCGGATCTCGCTCGTCACGATGCTCCTCGCGGAGACCCTCATCATCGTGCTGACCGCTCTGAACCTCAGTGCGACCGCCGTGAGCAGGGAGCGCGAGGACGGAACCCTCGACCTGATCCTCACCACGCCGATCCAGCCCGGCCCATACATCGCCGGGAAGCTCCGCGGCGTGATTCAGAACCTGCTTCCCATGCTGCTGGTTCCATCGTTGACGCTCGGACTGGCGTCCCTTTTCGTCGTGCTCGGAGGATTCGGTGCATCGGTCGAGGTCTCCTCGGTCATCGGCACGACCACCGTGCAGCTTCCGCTTCTGCTGCCCGAGGTCGCTCTGGTCTATCCGATCGTGCTCGTCGGGTTCACCGCGTTCTGCGTTATGGTGGGGCTCCAATGGTCCATCAAGAGCCAGGGGACGATCGGCTCCATCGTCGCAGCGGTGGGAGTGGTGCTCGCCATCTCGTCCCTGCTCGGCATCTGCGGCGTCGCTTCCGGACGGTCGATCGAGGTCGTCGGCGGCTTCCTCTCCGGCCTCACTCCGGTCAACCTGCTGCTCGCCGCGGTGCAGCCGGCGGAGTTCCTGAGCAACAGCCTCGACGGGCGGAGCATCACGCCGGTGCGCATCGCCCTGGTCAGCGGCGCGCTGGTCTCCGGCGCCGGCTACGTGGGAGTGGTCTTCGCGATGCATACCGCCATGAAGCGCAGCTTCATGATGACCGTTCGCAGGCTGGCCGGCAGGTCCTGATCCGGGGTGGGACCCGGTTCAGGATCCCCAGTACCCGAGCAGTATGGTCAGATCGCTTCCGTCCACCTGTCCGTCGCCGTCGATATCGGCGGGGCAGCCACTGCAGGGTCCCCAGTACCCGAGCAGTATGGTGAGGTCGCTTCCATCGACCTGTCCATCGCCGTTGATGTCGCCGGGTAGCGCGGTCGTCACCTGAATCGCCTGGACGTCCATGGCCACGGGGGCGCTGCGTCCGTGATCGACCCAGAGGCTGTGAGCGATCGATCCCAGTCCGTTCTTCGACGTGTTCCGCAGGAACTCCATGTAGTCCCGCGTAGACGTCTGGTAGTAGAGCGTGGCGACCACCTGGTCGGTCGTCGGGGGGATGGTGTACTCGGTGTCGTCCCAGTACTGGTTGTCCGGATAGGGATCGGGGATCGCGTCCGCTCCGATGGACACCAGCTCCGCGTGGGTCGCCCCACGGGGCGGAATGCGATTGTCGAAGAGCCTGACGTTGTTGAGTGCGAGGTGGAACGACTCGCCTGCGGGAAGATTCGTGAGTGCAGCGACGTCGTCGGAGATGCCGGCCTTCATCTCGTAGATCTTGGTTCCTTCCTCCTCGAGGATGGCCCCGTCGTAGTCGTAGTGCCCGGACTCCTCGATCATGAACCCGCTCTCGTCGAAGAACTGCACGTTGATCCACATGCGTCGCCCCTCCGGATACCCGGTCGGCAGCTTGTGTCCGGTCTGGTTGATGATCCTGACGTTGAGGGTTCCGGCCGGGGTGATCGCGAGCTCCATGTCCGAGGCGTCCTGGAGCATCTGGATGTTGCGGGCCTTGGAAGCCTCGACGCGTTCGTCCGTCAGACCCGTCTGATACGCATCGTCCCCGAGTTCATCGAACCGCTGCTTCACGGCGCCGATGACCCAGGTGTTGGCCCCGGCGAAGGAGTGCTGCCCGATGTCGTATCGCTGGGGGTCCTTCTCGTTCTCCTCGAAGGCGCAGGCCGCACCCACCTGCTTGGGCATGTGGCAGCTCTGACAGGAGGTCATGGCGGGATTGGTGCCCGGTTCCGCGTATCCGCCGAAGCGATTGTCGGGGAAGGACACCCCGCCTTCAGCGAAGTCGCTGATCAACCACTCGCTGTAGGTCCGCTGTTCCGGGTACATGTCACTCGGATTTCCGGTCGGGTGAGGCTGCCCGTCGTCCAGAGACGTCAGTTCGAACTTCCCGGTCTCGGGGTTCTTCATGAACAGGGGGTTGCTCACGTCGTGGCATTGTCCGCAGAAGGCGCTCTGCCGGTGGTAGGGGGATTCCACGAGCCATATGAAGTGCCCGTTCGTCGCACCGTGCACGCCGTACCAGGCGACGTCGATCTCGTCGGGTCCGTAGGGTCCGCGTCGCATGTCCAGGGGATCGACGACGTAGGTCGCGTTCCCGGTGTGATGCGGGAAATTGCCTGCCGCGGTCAGCTCGCCGATTATCGATGAATCCGGATACGGTTCGCCGTAGGCATCACTGAAGTCGCCGGATGCCGGGGGGAATCCCTTCGCACTCATGCCGTCGACGTAGCAGTTCTCCGGATGATCTGGGTCGTGGTCGTCGCAGGGGACCGGATTGACCGCTCGATGACAGAAGTTGCAGTTGATGCCGTCGAAGTCCTCGGCGTCGAACTCGGTGAAGATGTCGAAGGATTCGGTGGTGAAGGACTTGCCGCTCAACCATGCCCGGGGGGCGTGGCAGCGGATGCAGGTCTCTCCACCGAACTTGACGTCCTGGTTCGCGATCGAGAGGGCGGCGTGCCACACCGGGTCTCGGGCGGACTGACCCATCATGCTGGAGACCCAGGGATCGTAGGGCGCCGTCTCCACGTTGAACTCGCCGTGACAGAACGTGCAGTTGTTGCTGCCGACGATCTGGTCGAAGGTCATCGAGTCGCCGTGGGGCTGAGTACCGGGCTGGTAGAAGTCCGCTTCGCTGGTGTTCAGCTGGATCTGGTCGTCACCGTTCGAGAGACTCGCGAGGGACGGATTGCCCGATGAGGCCAGCAGGAGCGTGGCGCACAGGACGCCACCGACCGTCATGGTGCAGATCATCTTGTTCGATCTGATGTGCCTCATGCGACGGTTGCTCTCTCTGCCTTTGCGTGCCAAAAAACGGCCCTTTCGAAGCAAGGAAGGGGCTTCGCCCAACATCGATCCATGTGATCCCCGGCTTGATACAAGTGCAGGTTTACAAGCCATATTGTGGTGACCGGCATCTACAAGCTAAGCCGGGTGGGGGGGTGGTCAACATCCAACCGACAATCGTGTCGACAAATCCAGCCGATCAACCCCGCGGGCCCCTTCCGTTCCCGCTCCGGGATCCGGTTCCCCCGGTACACTGACAACGAATGGTTACCCTTCCCGTCCAGCATTCCGGATCCCCCCTCCGCGATCGAATCCGCCGTGCGCCCGGATTCAATCAGCTGTTTGGCATGATGGGGATACTCGCGCTTCTGATTATCGGTACTGGATGCGAGACGGTTCCTGATGAGCGTCCTGCCTCCATGACCTACCCGCCAGGAGCCTATGAGGCCTGCTTCGATGCGGTTCTGGCCGTTTCCCGGGAGACCGGGATGCCCGCCGTTCTGCGCGACCGTTCAGGGGGGGTCGTTGAGACCGCACCGAGGATCGCCGGGTCGATCTTCGAGCCATGGAGGCAGGACAATGCTTCGTTCGCGGAGGGCCTCGAGAACACCGTGAGTCTGCAACGCAGGCGCGCTCGGTTCGAGTTCGTCCCCGCGGACTTCGTGGCCCCGAGCGCGGGAGATCCCGCCCGCCTCGAGGGTGCGCCGCTTCCCGGATCCAGAGATGACGACCTCGTCGACATGAGGACCCACGAGGGACCGCTCGAGGTCAGGGTGTGGGTCTACATCGAGCGGGCGTTCACTCCCGGGGTTCGATCGGGTTCCTGGACTCGTTCCCAGACGACCTACGCCCGGGATCCGCTCGCACCCGGAACCGGCTCCGGGCGGGATGACGTGACCATCGACTTCAGCCGCTGGACCCCGGTCCGCAGGGACCCGGCCTACGAGCGCCGCCTGCTGCGAGAACTCTCCCGCCGGATGGATGACCGCAGCGACGCATCATGACTCCGGCCCGACGTCCGTCGACGAGACGGCTCAGTTCAGATCGATTCTCGGGTCGATGGAGCGATACAGGACGTCGACCGCGAGATTGAAGAGAACCAGCAGGGTGGAATACACAAGCACCACGCCCATGATCAGGGTGAGGTCCTTATTGAGCACCCCGTCCACGAAGTGCTGGCCGATCCCGGGCACCGCGAAGACCTTCTCCACCACGAACGAACCCGTCAGGGCCATCGCCGTGGCCGGCCCGAGGTAGCTGAGCACCGGAAGGAACGCGTTCTTCATCGCGTGCCTCATCGCGACCCGGGTCTCGCCGAGACCCTTGGCCCGGGCGGTGCGCACGTGATCGGTCGCCATCTGCTCGAGCATCCCGAAACGGACGAGCCTCGAGATGTACGCCGCGAACGGCAGGGAAAGCGTGATCGCGGGAAGCACCAGGTCGGATGGGGAACCCCAGCCTCCGACCGGCAGCCACTCGAGCTTGCCGGCGAAGATGATCAGCAGCGTCGCGCCCGTGACGAACGACGGCAGGCTGATGCCGACGAGTGCGATCACCTGGGTCGCGAAGTCGGAGATGGAGTTCGGCCGGAGTCCGCTCACCAGTCCCGCCCCGAGACCGGTCGCGGTCGCGATCAGGATCGCGGTGAATCCCAGAACCAGGGAGACCGGCAGGCCGGTACGGAGTATCTCGTTCACCGTCCAGTCGGTGTAGGTCAGGCTGGGGCCGAGGTCGAAGGGTTCGTCCGCCTCGCCGAGGATCCATGAGATGCCCGTCGCGTTTCCCAGATAGGAGAAGTAGAACGTCACGGGATCGTCGAGATCGTACTGCTTCTCCATCGCCGCGATCACCGCCGGCTCGAGCCGT
>Ga0163109_10004742_pt1 | contig 10286 bp, 14 predicted proteins | sample CRUFie1St13metaG_FD_108704 | JGI IMG/M metagenome (GOLD analysis project Ga0163109, IMG submission 108704) | Marine microbial communities from the Costa Rica Dome - CRUD Field 142mm St13 metaG | ecosystem: Environmental > Aquatic > Marine > Oceanic > Photic zone | place: Costa Rica: the Eastern... | reverse complement strand
TTTGAGCTATCAAATAAATATCAAAATGGGGACCTTGATTCAATTAATAAAATTCAGAAAATTGTCGAGGAGCATTCAGAAACTTCTTAGATCATTAAAAAGATTTAAGTATTGTTTTAATACCACTAATGACACTTGGGTTACCCTCAAAACATTTAATAGATTTATCTGGCATATTCCAATTATGCGCTGATTTTGTAAAAAAATTTGAATCGATTGTTACCCAACTTGAGTCGTCTAAGGTACCAGCTTTAACATAAAAAATTCTTGAAATTTCTTTTGCATAACTCAGAATGCCAGACCCACAATTTGGGCAGAAGCCTCTTCTGACGTGAGAGCCAGACGAGCCTTTGCTTTCAAAAAATTTTAGCTCCCCATTAAGATCCACATATTTTTTTGCAATAAATAGTATTGTTGCTTTACCAGAACCCGTTGTTCGTTGGCAATCTTTACAATGACAATGATGAGCAGAAATAACTTTCTCTTTATCTAGAGAATATGTAATTTCCCCGCACTGACATCTGCCTGACTGAATATTAGAATCATTTTTCATAATAAAAGGTGTATGCCTAAATCAACCATAAGATAAAAAGTTGCAAAAAATCCTACTATATAGGGAATGCTTCTTGGACTCGGATTTTTCTCAGTCGCAATTCTGTAATATAAGATCATATGAATGATCCTTGCTATAGCATATATCCAAATGATAATTGATAGTTTTAAGGCTCCATAACCAGAAAACATTGCCAGAAAAGCCATCCCTAAGACTGGAATTATATTTTCTATTGAATTATGAAATGTTCTATGAGCTCTAAATACAATGGATAGCTGACCCAGTTCAGGCTTTACTTTACCAGGGCTATAACCGCCTTCTTGTCCTCGGTGCACTCTTATGGCCACTATTAGCTGAACCATAATTGTTGCCAGTATTAACCATAAACCTAAAATTGAGCTGTAATAGTCTTCAAACATATTCGACCTTATAAATTTGCTTCGTCTAACTAATTATAGACATAATATACGCATGAAAGTTATTAAAGAAGAAATTGTTTTCAACATTGAAGCATCTTCATTGTGGGAGATATTATCAGATGTCACAAGATGTGATTGGGTTCCATCTGTAGAAGAAATTGAAATGATTGGAGACTGTAGAGTATTTCAAATGGATGGAATGGGCACTATTAAAGAAAAAATTATATTAAATGATAATGAAAATATGATTTTAAAATATTCTGCTATTGAAACTGCAGCGCCGTTAAACCATCACCTCGCCACAATGGAAGTAATAGCTATGGAAAATAATTGCTGTAAATTAAATTGGAGAACAGAAATAGACCCTGAGATGTTTGCTGATGCTGTACATAACGGAATGTTAATCTCAATAGATGGAATAAAGAAAGTTTTAAAAAACAATTAAAGAAATAGAGTAACCATAATGAGTTTTTTATATAAGGTCTTGAATAAAGAAGAATGGGATATTGCAAAATCAATTGGATATATTGAGACTGAACTGGACAAAAAGGATGGCTATGTCCATCTCTCATCCTCAAAACAACTTGCACTAACGCTACATTTATACTTTAGGGAATTAAATAATGTAGTTTTGCTCGAAATTAATACAGAAAATATTAAGTCAAAATTGACTTTCGAAGAGGATATATCAGGCAAAAGATCGGGAAAATTTCCACATCTTTATGGTAAATTATTAACTACAGACATATCCAATGACTGGAATATAGAAAGAAAAGGGTTTAATTTACCAGAAAAAGTCTTATTTGAAGCGGAAGATTAGTTTAGATGACAGAATTAACAATAAATGAAGTTTACGCAATTGGAGCTCCAATCGTTCTCTTTTTGATACTTGTTGAAGTTTTATTTTCTAGTTTTTATAACAAAAGCCTTTATAAAAAGAATGACACCTTGTGCACTATCGGGCTATTAACAGGAAATATTTTGATGGTTTTTGCATTAAAAGGCATCACCCTTGCCTTTCATTTTTATTTATTTCAATTTAAGTTTTTTGATTTATCAACATTGATGCCAATTTGGGCTCTATGGATTTTAACTTTTGTAATGATAGATTTGGTTTTTTATTTTTATCATAGAATATCTCATAGAGTAAATTTCTTGTGGGCAATTCATATGAGTCATCACTCAAGTGAGGAAATGAACTTTGCTGTTTCTTTTAGGCAAGCTTGGTTTGGACCAATATCTAAATTACCTTTTTTTATGATTCTGCCTTTGATTGGGTTTGATCCAACTTTAATAGCAGTTGCAGGAGTAATAAGTACATTGTGGGGAATTGTTGGACATACTCAGATTATTGGAAAGCTTGGTCCATTGGAATGGATTTTTAACACTCCATCACATCATAGAGTTCACCATGGCTCTAATAATCAATACATTGATAAAAACTATGGTAATTTATTAATATTATGGGATAGAATTTTTGGGACTTTTGAGCCAGAAGTCGAACCAGTAAAGTTTGGTTTGGTAAAAAATGTTAATACATTTAATCCAACAAAAATTACTTTTATGGGCTGGGCAGACATTTTTAAAAATATCAAAAATGCCACTAACATGAATGAAGCAATATATTTTCTTCTTGGTCCACCAAAAACTAAGAATTGACTATGAAAAATATACTTTTTTTTCTTTTTATCTCTCCAATTGTATTTTCAGACCTCTCAACTAATGATTGCGACCAGGCTGAGCTGTTCTTTGTGACGCCGCAAGATGGTTTTATTTCAGCAAGTCAGAAGTTCAAAGTTGAATTCGGTAGTAAAAACATAAATGTCTCTCCAGCGGGTGTAATTATTGAGAAATCTACTGATTGCTCTGTGAGTGGACATCATCACCTCATTATCAACAATGCCTACGATGTAGAAAAATATGAAAATCAACCTATACCGTTTGACAACAATATTCTGCATTTTGGTGGGGGTCAAAAAGAAGCAGAGCTAACTCTACCACCTGGCAAATACTCACTTCAGCTTGTTATAGGTGATTACGAGCACAAACCAATTAATCAAATCGGATCGAATAAAAATTACAAACCAATAGTATCTAAACAAATTAATATTGAAATAGCCCCATAGTTAACTCTTTTCTTTGTTCTATCGAATATTTCTAATACAATAGAAATTACATATAGGGGAATAAATATTTTTTTAAATAATTTTAAAAAAAATATCTTGGATAGTTTATGCGTGCTATTTGCACTCATGCTATTTTCTACTCATTTTCAGGCTAAAGAAATAATTATTGGCCCTGGTGAGAATGCTCAAGAAGACCTTCAAGAAGCACTTATTTTAATGTCAGAAGGTGACACGCTATTAATAAAGTCTGGCTATTATTTATTTGAGGATGGTTTGTCGTTGGATGTTGATGATGTGACGGTAATTGGCGAAGGAATGAATGAAACTGTTCTGGATTTTAAGAACCAACAATCAGGAGCACAAGGATTTTTAGTAACATCTAATGGAGTAACCTTGAAGGACTTTGCTATTTTGGATGCAAAAGGCGATGCGCTTAAAGTAATTGGATCAAAGGGCATTAATATGATTAATCTGAGAACAGAGTGGACAGGCGGCCCAAAAAGCACAAACGGCGCATATGGTTTTTATCCAGTTGAGTCTGAAGATGTGCTTATTGATGGTTGTGTTGCAATTGGAGCTTCCGATGCTGGAATCTATGTAGGGCAATCCAAGAATATTATTGTAAGAAATAGCATTGCTCAATATAACGTTGCTGGAATTGAGATCGAAAACTCATATTATGCCGATGTATATAATAATTTAGCTTCGCACAATACTGGCGGCATTTTAATATTTGATTTACCAGACCTACCTCAACAGGGCGGGCATCATATTAGAGTTTTTGATAATAAGTCAGTTGATAATGATACTGATAATTTTGCTCCTGAGGGAAATATCGTTGGTGAGGTGCCAAGAGGAACAGGCATAATAATTATGGCAAACTCAGATGTTGAAGTTTTTAATAATGTTATGAGTGGAAATGGAACAGTCAATCTCTCAATTGTTTCATACTCTGACGAAACAGATGATCCTAATTATTACCCTCATCCTAGAAGGATCCAAATTCATAATAATACTTATGGTCCTGGAGGTTTTGATCCAGATGTTGAAACAGGGGATTTAGCAAAAGCATTATTTGAAATTAGTGAGGGAAATATGCCAGATATTTTTTGGGATGGTGTTGTACCAGTCTCTCAGATGATATTTGGGCAACCAAAAGAAGACAAGTTAAAGGTGGACGAAAATAGAGATGTTAGTTTTCTAACAATTAGTCCAATAAAGTATATGTTAGGATTTTCGAATCCTGTTCGAACAGAGAAAAAAGAATTTAAAGGGGTCATTAATCCACTGGAACCGATTGTAATAGACGGTATATAGGGATAATGAAAAAGAAATTTCAGTTTTTGCTAGTGCTTATTCTGTGCACCAGGCTAAATGCGGTTAATGATAATCTTATTATTTCAGATTCATTTCCATCAAAACTATCAGAATTTGGTTTTTTTCTTGATGACTCAGCACAAGTGCCCCACGAGAATGTAATACCGTATGAACTTATATCAACTTTATTTTCTGATTATTCTTATAAACAGAGATGGGTATATGTTCCAGGTGGCAAACAAGCTAAATATGAGGAGAATTGGGTATTTAATTTCCCTGTTGGCTCAGCTCTAATTAAGACATTTTATTATCCTGTTGATGAAAGAGATCCTGAACTTGGAATGAATCTTTTAGAGACAAGACTTTTGCTCAGGAAAGAGAATGGATGGGAGGCAGTATCTTATGCATGGAATGAAGAACAAAATGAGGCATTTAAGAAAATTGCTGGGAAAACTATTAATGTTTCATGGACTGATTTTATGGGTAATGACAGGGACGTAAGATATCGTGTGCCAAATGTAAATCAGTGCAAGGAATGTCATGCCGCCAAAGACAAAATTACTCCTATTGGACCAAAGGCTAGAAACCTAAACAAAAAGTTTGATTTTAAAGAAGGAGAATTTAATCAACTAACATATTGGATGAATAGACAAATAATAGATGATTATCCCATGGAGCTAGTTTCACCAGTTGACTGGACAGACGAAAATGAGAACATTAATGACAGAGTTCGTTCTTATTTAGATGTAAATTGTGGACATTGTCATTCACCGACAGGAAATGCCAATTCAACTGGGCTCTATCTTCATCTTGATGAAACTAGAAAGATACACCTGGGTTTATATAAAAAACCCGTTGCAACAGGTAGAGGTAGCGGGGGCTTAAAATATTCAATTGTTCCAGGTAAGCCAGATGAATCAATTCTATTACATAGAATGATCTCTCTTGATCCAGGGGTAATGATGCCAGAGTCTGGAAGAGCTCTTTCACATACTGAAGCAGTAGAAATGGTTAGAGAGTGGATAATGGTGATGGAAGATTGACTTTAAAACGATGTAATATTTTTGTTATAGCATCTGTAATTATTTTTCTATACTCGTGTGAAATTGAAGAATCTAAAAATATTTATAAACCACCATCAGTAGAAACATATTCCAGAATGGATATTGTTGAAAATACTTTTACTGACAAATCTCTTATAAATATAAGTGAAGAGCTATCAAAAATATTTAATACCGAAATAGATATCTTTTCAGAAAATAAAATTCGTTTTGAGGGAGAAGAAATTACTAACTACATTGATTGCGGATTTATGAATAATGAAATTTACGTTAGATACATTGATAGAATATTTGGTTCATATTTAGAAGCTGTAATCGCTCTTACAATAACTAATCAAGACGATTTGTATCAAATTAGTAATGACGAAATCAAATACATTTTTTATTCAAAAGAAACAGGAACTAGATGGAGATTCAAATCCAATACGCCCAAGGAATTATTAGTAGGCAATCCTGTATACAGCGATAATCCATACAGAATATGCTTATCGAAAAACGTATTAGAGACTAAAATTAAAGATATATTGAAAAAAGCATCAAATGTTTAAAAGAAACTTAAATAGAATTTATATTATTTATTTAACAATACTTTTATCTTTAAATTTACATTCTGAAAGCAATCATTCAATGATTGGATATTGGTTAACTTCTCAATCCATTGTTTTGGTAAATGAGTGTGAAAAAGAATTATGCGCAACCATAGAACATATTTTTGTTGATGATGGAATAGACCAAAAATCAATTCTTGATAAGAACAATAAGGAAAAATCCTTAAGAGATAGAAGTATCGTGGGTATCAATTTAATAAGCGGCTTCAAATATACTGATGGTGTAGAGAAACTATCTGGCGGTAAGATTTATGATCCCGGCAGAGGAAGAGTTTTTAAATCAAACATTTATTTATTACAAAATGGAAATTTAAAAGTGGAAGGCTGTTTGCTAAGAATGTGTGGTCATGAGGAATGGAAACCCATAACAATCAAATATAGTGATGATGGAACAAAGAAGGTTGAACTAAAAGAAATACTCTAATGAAAAAAATTAATTTTAAAAATAAATTTCAAAAATTCACGGATCAATGGTCGCCCAAAGTCATAGCTGAGCTTAATGATTACCAATTCAAATTAGTCAAAATTCAAAATGATTTCATTTGGCATGAGCATAATGATACAGATGAAGTATTCATTGTCATGGATGGGGAAATGTTTATTGAGTTTGAGGCTGAGACAATTAAACTTGAAAAGGGTGAAATGATAGTTGTACCAAAAGGAACAAAGCATAGACCCTATGCAAATGATGAAGCAAGTATAATGTTAGTAGAGCCAAGAGGAATAGTTAATACTGGTGATAAGATTGATGAATTGACTGCTCCAAATGACCAATGGATATAGTTTAGGGAGATACAACTTATGAGTAAATTTTTTGTAGCAGTATTGGCACTATTGATTCTTAGCTTGGCAATTTATAGCCCTAATATTGTTAGGGTTTATAAATTAGCAAACTTATATAATGAAAAATCAATAGCTAAAAACTTTATTAGTATTGATAAAATTTTTGAGACATCTTCACCAATACCCGCATCAGAAAAGCCTTATATTTTTGAAAAAAAAGAATATGATTTACCAGAATCTTACGTTTTTGAAGGAGATGAATTAAATTTATTAGACGGATTAGACCATTTTCATACAGATGGCTTGATAATTTTGCATAACGGTAAAATGCTTTTTGAAAACTACTGGAATGGAAACACCAAAGATAGTAAACATATTGCTTTTTCAGTTTCAAAATCATACCTATCAGCTCTTTTTGGTATAGCTCTTGATGAGGGTCTTATAGAGAGTATCGATGACAAAGTCTCAAAATATCTTGATGATTTTGACGGAACTGGCTATGAAGATGTAAAAATTAAAAATCTTCTTCAAATGTCTTCAGGCATAGAATTTAATGAGGATTATGCTGATCCTAATTCAGACATAAATAGATTTGCAAGAGCAACCGCTAGAGGGTCATCATTTAGAGATTTTGCTAAGACACTGAAAAATGGAAGAGAACAGGGAACATACAATCATTACGTGAGTATTGATACACAGGTTTTAGGCATGATTCTTGAATCAGTTACTGATATGCCATTAAGAGAATATTTATATAAGAGAATATGGAGCAAATTAGGAACAGAAAGTGATGCTTACTACATTGCTGATAATACTGGTACTGATATGGCACTTGGTGGCTTAAATGCAACTCTGCGAGATTTTGCTAAATTCGGGCAATTATATCTTAATGAGGGAAGCTGGGAGGGCGAACAAATTGTTCCTAGAGACTGGGTTTCAGAATCTCATACTCCAGATGCTCCTCATTTAATGCCAAATGCAGGAGAACTTTCCTCAAATGAATGGGGTTATGGTTATCAATGGTGGGTTCCCGGAGATCCAATAACTGATTTCACTGCTCACGGCATTTTTAACCAGTTTATTTATGTAAATCCAGTTTCAAATGTTGTTATAGCAAAGACTTCTTCAAATCATAGATTTAGGTCAGAGAGGGAGTACTCAAAAGCAGCACATGTCGCTATGTTTAGAAGTATTTCTAAACATATTGAGAGCACTGTTAATTAATTTATTTGAATTCAATCAATTTCTTTTTTAGAATAAATAATAATTATATATAGGGGAAAATATATGAAATTTAAGTTTGTAAGCTTAATAGCTTTTCTATTTGTTATAAATGTTTCAGCTGGTCATCATGAGCATGGAGATCACCATACAAAAGACGGTAAATCAAAAGAATGGTTAATAAAAACCTTATCAACTGCTGCTCCTTCGTTTATTGGAGATTTTGCATCAGTTGCAACATATGATGGCAAGGTTATAAAAGAAGGCACAAATGGTTGGACTTGCTCTCCTGGAAGACCAATGCCAAAAGAAGGATATAAAGATGCCCAAGATACAAATGCATCATGTGCTGACATCGAAGGGTTTAAGTGGGTAGAGGCTTACGTAAATGGAACACAACCAAACATGAAGCGAGATGCATATATTTGGATGTTGCATGGAGATGTCGGAGAGGATAATAGGGTTTCGTCACTATATGGCGGGAATAAAGAGAATGCTATCAAAATGAATCATTTTATTGAGTCTGGACCGCATTTAATGCTAATGCCAAAAGATACAAAAACTATTGAAAACTTTACAACTGATTTTACAACTGGAGAACCCTATCAAATGTTTAAAGGAACTCCATATGCGCATTTAATGATCCCATTTGAGGGCTATTACATGTTTCAACCCGAAGCAGCGCCTAAATAGATTATGGAAGAGAAAAAATATAAAAGTTTTAGTGAATTTTATCCTTACTATATTGAGGAGCACGACAACAAACATACAAAATTAATGCATTTTATTGGCACAAGTTTGAGCATATATTTTTTAATTAAATTTTTATTATCTTTTAACTTTCTATTCATATTGTATGCACTTTTATCTGGTTATGGTTTTGCATGGATTGGACATTTTTTTATAGAAAAAAATAAGCCAGCAACATTCTCATATCCTTTTTATAGTTTTATTGGTGATTACAAGATGTATATCGAAATTCTCCAAGGTAAGCATAAGATCCTTTAGTAATAGAAAATCATCTTTTTACTTTTAGCTCACAGACTATAGTAAAATTAACACTGTAGGGAGAGCATATTTTGGTTGCTATATTTTCTTATGAACAAAAATAACTATGACAACGTAGTCAAAAAATCACAAATAGTTTCTTCAGAATGGATGAAAATACCAGCTCCTCAACGAGGTGAATATATTCGTCTTTTTGGAGAGGAGCTCAGGAAAGAGAAAGATAATCTTGCTGAGCTAATAACAAAAGAGGCAAGAAAAATTAGAACCGAATCACTTGGAGAGGTTCAAGAAGCAATTGATATGTGTGACTTTGCGGTTGGTTTGAGCAGACAACTATATGGATTAACAATGCCAAGTGAAAGACCAAATCATAGACTGCAAGAATTATGGCACCCTATTGGAATTGTTGGATGTATTACTGCTTTTAATTTTCCTATGGCTGTCTTTGCTTGGAATTTTTGTCTAGCTGCAGTATGCGGAAATAGCATTATTTGGAAACCAAGTCCCCACTCGAACGGATGTGCAATAGGCATAAAAAAAGCATGGGATTCGATAAGTGGAGATTATGCTGACTTAGTCCAAATATTCGAGGGAGGAAAAGAAGAGGCGGTTGCTATTTGTGAAGATAATAGAATCAATCTAGTATCAGCTACAGGAAGCACTCAAATGGGTAAAGAAATAGCTCCAATTGTTTCGGCCAGGCTTGGAAAAATTCTTCTAGAACTAGGTGGTAATAATGCAGCAATTGTTTGTCCATCAGCAGACCTAGATCTAACAATCAAAGGAATTGCATTTTCGGCATGTGGTACGACCGGTCAAAGGTGTACTTCTTTGAGAAGATTGTTTGTTCATAAAGATATCTATAAAGATTGTGTTCAACGTTTAGAAAAATGTTTTGATGATTTAATAATAGGATGTCCAACTAAAGAAAACTCGCAGATTGGGCCACTTATATCTAAAGAAAGCTATGACATGATGCAAGAAATATTGAAATCTCTTAGGGATAAAGGTGTTGATGTTATTGGAGGTGAAAGATTAGAAATTGAGGATCCAAATGAATATTACGTTAGACCTGCATTGGTAATGGTCGAGAAGATTGAGGATGAAATGATGCAAGAAACCTTCGCACCAATTCTTTATGTAAAAAATTATGAAGACATAAAAGATGCAATTCATATGCAAAATGATGT
>Ga0163109_10004741_pt1 | contig 10286 bp, 11 predicted proteins | sample CRUFie1St13metaG_FD_108704 | JGI IMG/M metagenome (GOLD analysis project Ga0163109, IMG submission 108704) | Marine microbial communities from the Costa Rica Dome - CRUD Field 142mm St13 metaG | ecosystem: Environmental > Aquatic > Marine > Oceanic > Photic zone | place: Costa Rica: the Eastern... | reverse complement strand
GATGAAGGCAATGTTAAGCAAACAAAAACATGGACCATGGACAAGTGGTATGACTACCTAGCCGCCAATCCACATAGCTCAAACGAAGTCAAAGTAGGAAATACCTATTGGCAAGTACATGAAGACTTTATCGAACTGTTTGATCACACCAACATGACTGGTACAATAATGACACCTTCAGACTTAGGTAGCATGAGCTTTACAATAACCGGACAAGACAAAGGTGAATGGGATGGTTACTACGGACCAATACTCACAACACTACAAACCTACTTTACCTACAGAACAAATCCTTGTACTGCTGATACACTTTATCATAGCACGTGTCCTGGCTATGCAGAAGCCTATGCACAACAACAGTACAACCAACAGTGTACTGCGAATCCACTGTATGATGCTGGTTGCCCAGGCTATGCAGACGCACTGTATACACAACAATGCACTGCTAATCCATTGTATGATGCAGGATGTCCTGGCTATGCAGATGCATACTATACACAACAGTGCGAACTAGATCCACTCTATGACAAAGGTTGTACCGGATATGACAATGCATATCTGCTTCAACAGTGTACACTAGACGCAACCTATGACAAAACTTGCGATGGTTACTTTGAAGCAAGATGTGAACAAGATGCACTGTATGACGTTCTATGCACTGGCTACGACACGGCATACTTTAATCAACAGTGTTTGCTTAATCCACAATACGACAGTGCATGTCCAGGTTATGTTGCACCAGTTGATGCAAAGGATCCAGTTAAAATTGCAGATGGTACTGGTACAGGTGATAGCACAGTTGATGAAGTATTAGAAGTGCCAACACTACCCGTAATAGAAATAGTAGAGGTTCCTGTTGTTACTAAGCCAGAGCCTGAACCAGAGCCAGAGCCTGAAATAGTCGAAGAAGTTGTTGTAGAAGAAACTGTTGAACAAGAAGTAGCAGTTGAGGAAACAGTAGAAGAAGTTGCTGAGGTTGTTGAAAAGAAAAAGCCAGTAACAAAAAAACAAAAAGCCAAAGCAAAACGTAAAAAACTAAAAGCAATTGCACAGAAACGTGCTAAGAGTCTAGCAGAACAAATGAGCGATGCGGCCAGTTTTGAAGTACAACAAAAGGTACAACAACAGTTAATCACCATGCTGAGCTTTGTACCTGACTTTAGCAAATACAGTCGTGTGCAATTGGATGGTGGACAGTTACCAAAAGAAGTCAACCTCAAAGGTGGACGCATAGTAGATCATCAGTTTGCAAGATGGTTTGTAAACGATCCTAACTACGAACGTCTTGAAGAACTACAATACAATTTAGAAGGAAAAACAATATGGCAGAAATAGAATACGCAGGTGTAAAAGTTGGAGGATCAAAACTATTGCTTGTGCTACCTTTACTGGCAACACTAGGTGGCGGTGCATGGGCAACATTTGAATTTTACAAGGACTATACAGACATGAAAGCGATAATTGCAAACATAGATACTGACAAGATTGAAGCAAACCAAAAGCAAATCAATCAGCAGTTAAGCGATGCAATAGACTATTCACGTGATATCAAAAACGGCTTACGTGAAGACATTGTAAGACTAGAACGCATTGTTGACAAAGTAGAAGATGACATGAATAAACTTGAAGATAAAACACGTACATACGTCGATGATGCCGAAGAGCGTTTTGATACCAAACGTGATGCACTGTTGAATCAATATGTGCAACAAAAAGATATATTAGTACAACGTGTAGAACAACTCAAGAAGCACATGGACAAAAAACTGCAACGAGCATTGGATAATCCTCTCGCTAAATAGGTTAATGGAACCTTCACAAGAATATTACAATGCAGTAGCCAAAGGCACACAGTTTCAAATAAAAGAAAGTGCTTGGGCTGGATATGATGCAAAAAATTATGCAGAAGAAATCAAGTGCCTAAGAAAACATCATCGAGCAAGAACACTGCTAGACTACGGTTGTGGTAAAGGTTATCAATACACAGTTAAAAGTCCTACATTTGATACATTAACTGGATTTAGATCATATTATTTGTTTGATCCTTGTGTTGAGGACTACAAAAAACCACCACGTAGTAATAGAAAATTTGATGCAATAATATGTTTACAAGTGATAAGACATATTCCAAATCGAGATATACCGTGGCTTAAAGAGTACTTTGAAAGAACTGCAAAAAAGTTCGTAGTCATTGGTGAATACCATCCAACAGTAAGACAAAAGCCAAAAAAAATAATGACACACGATGGCGAAAACAGAACAGTGGAATGGTATCATGAACAGTTTGCTGATTGGAAAGGCCCTGCCAAACTTTATTGGCATTGGAGAAAGAGTGCTTGTGATCTCAGTAGATCTGACAATCAAACTATTATAAATATCATGTAACCATGGAGAGCTAGGATGGCAGACGAAACAAAAGAAAAAATAGAATCTCTTAAGGTAAGTGTTGATCCAGAAGTACGTGCATTAGATCGCAACGGTGATGGACACATATCTAAAGAAGAATATGAGATGAACATGGAATTTAAACGCAAAGAGCTTGAAGATGCAGACGCAATGCGTGATGCACAACGTAAGATGGCTTGGTTTGCTCTCTTTGGTATGTTGTTGTATCCAGCAATAGTGTTATTATCAAATATTATTGGCATGGATCAAGCGGCAAAAATACTTGGCGACATGGCGGCAGTATACTTTGTATCTGTTGCGGCTATAGTGGCTGCATTTTTTGGTGCTCAAGCAGTAGGTAAAGTAAAGAAGTGACACATGTCTACTATGCTGACAACCCAGTAGTAGATAACTTTTACTTTGTAAACATTCCTAAATGTGCAAGTCAAACTGTACGGGCATGGGCCGCACAGATGGCAACTAAAGATGCAGATATAAAACAACCGTTTAGGTTTTGTATACTGCGTGAGCCTTGGGGCAGACTAAAAAGCACATTTGCTTACGGATGTGGTGCCAGATACAGCTACAACTTTACAATCGACATGATTGGTGAATGGTACTTGGGTAACCCGCCAAGCAATCCTACATTTCAACAAGCAGACTTAATGGTGCACTTTGGCACACAACGTTCATTTGTGGACGGAGCACCGTGTGCCATTGATCATTGGTATCATACTGGACAGATGCGTCAACTACGCAGTGACCTAAGTGCAGTTAGTGGATGTCATATTGGTTGGCAAGTAGAAAATCGCAGTAGTTATACACAAGAATTTACACTAGAATACAACACGTGGTTCAGTGCTAACGAATCAATACTGAAATCTAAATTAGCAGATGATATTGAACTATACAGTACGTACTGTTCGTCTTAGTTCTGTTTTTACACGCCAAATAAATTTATCATCAAAGAACAACCGTTTGTTGTACTCGGCTATTTCATTGCAACCTTTCCAAATCCAATTTTGATACTTCTCGCTCGCACTGTTGATTCTATTCATTTCCCCTAAGACCATATCCATACGTTTAACTGGATCTTGTTCTTTATCGTAACTTTCATCAATGTAAGGTTGAAATGTTTCAAATCCATATTCACGTATTTTTTCCAATGCGCCTGCACCATTTAGTATCAAGAATGGATGTCCGCATGCTATTGGACGTAGAGTTTTTTCCGTAAGATGGATTCTGTCGTATACTGTTTCTAGTACAACACTACAGTTTGTGTGTGAAAAGTCGTATGGATCATATATTGCACTACTATCACCTGTAACTTTGTATTTTTTAAAACTGCCTATCTGTATATTTTGCTGAGATTTTATCTGTTCTACAAATATGTTTCTGTATGCACGTGTTCCTGTTGTGCCTTGAGCGTACACTAAGAAGTTTGCCTTTATATCTTGACTTTTTCTTTGTAAACGTGTATCATAACGTGCAAAACGATACCAGTCTATTGCAATAGGAGCATGTGCCCACCAGTAAGCACATTTGAACAAGCCAGAAGATTCATATTTTATAAGTTCTTGTGAATTAAGTTCACTGTGTAAAAGAGTCCAATACTTGGCTTTATGTGTAGGATGTATCCATCGTAGATTTAGATCTTTATATCCTTTGTCTAGTGCTTTTTGTAGGCTTGGTGTACTTGGTTTTAGTTCGGTTACTTGTTTTTGTAGGTTGGCATCGTTATAGAGATCAAAGTCTAAAGGTTCTTGATCATGACACAACAATATATTTTGCTCTCTTGGTTCTTCGTAAGGATCTTCATCTTCGATATTATCAATCACATTGTGAAATTTCTTTTGTCCATAAGGACTAAAATATTTTACTCGATATTGGTTTTCTAAGGCCTGGGTAACAAAATTGTATAAATTATTAGTAGGAATAGACATTCAGAAAGGTTACCTTAAATGAGAATCGGTTTTATCGGTCTTGGAAAACTCGGCCTTGATTGTGCTGAAGTTATGGCTGAAAAATATACTGTGCATGGTTATGATATTTACCCACGTACCAGCGGTAGTGTTAAAGTTTGTGACACTCCTAAAGAAATGATAGACAATAGCGATTGGATATTCATAGCAGTGCAAACACCACATGCAGAAGGATATGACGGCAGTGTTCCAAGTTCGCACATGGAGCCAAAAGATTTTGGGCATGCAGCGGTCAAAGACGCAATTCAAATGGTAAATGAACATGCAACTGAATCAAAAAAGGTTGTGCTAATTAGCACGGTACTACCTGGTACAACACGCAGACACTTTTTCAGTTTACTAAACAGTGAACACCAATTTTTATACAACCCTTATCTAATTGCTATGGGCAGTGTCAAGTGGGATTTTGCGAATCCTGAAATGATAATGATAGGCACAGAAACAGGCGACCCAAGTGAGATGGAAGATCTTATTGCCTTGTACAAACCATTGATGCGTAACGATCCAAGATATGTTACAGGTACATGGGATGAGTGTGAAGCAATAAAGATATTTTACAATACATTCATTAGTGCCAAAGTAGGACTTGTTAACATGATACAAGACTTTGCATTAAAGATAGGCAACATTGATGTCGATGTTGTAACTGACGCATTAGCAAACAGTACAATGCGTATTATGGGACCAAAGTATATGACAGCTGGCATGGGCGATGCAGGTGCATGCCATCCAAGAGATAATATAGCACTCCGTTGGCTAGCAAAAGAATACGACATTGGGTATGACATGTTTGATACCATCATGGGAGCCAGAGAAATACAAGCAAAAAATTTAGCAGACTTTCTAGTTGAACATGCAAACGGTAAGCCTGTTGTGATACACGGTAAAGCATATAAGCCTGACGTGCCTTATTGTATTGGAAGTTATAGCACTCTCGTTGGTTATTATGTTGAACAAGCAGGAAAAACAGTTAAGTATATAGATCCAATAGCAGATGACAGAACAGATTGTGTAGACAGTATTTCTGAAGCCAGTATTATACTTTATGCCCACAACAGATATGTTACCTATGGATACACAGGACAAAGCGCCGTAATGAATGACTTCTACTGCGAAATACCAGATGGTTCAATTATAGTTGATCCATTTAGAAGTTTACCAAAGAAAAGCAATAGATACGAAGTAGTACATTATGGAAATACAAGAACACAAAAATTGGTATAGTGGACATACCTACCCAGTATGGGCAGATGCTTTCAAGGATCTCATGTTCATTAATGAGCCGTTTAACGATCCAGTAAGTTTGAAAGAATGGAGAAACTTGGGCTATACACAAACCAAGTTTACAGGTGACATGTATGATATGCGCCAAGAAGAACCTGAATGGATGCATTTTATACGCAATGTCTTTGATTGGCAACACTTCAGTTGGAGTGTATATAGAATGAATCCAGGATGTTGTTTACCTGAACATGGTGATACCTATGCACGTTTTAGAGACCTATACAATCATACAGGCGACATTCACAGAGCAGTAATTTTCATGGAAGACTGGCAAAGTGGACATGTATTTGAATTAGAAAAACAACCAATTATCAACTGGCGTGCAGGCGATTATGTGGTTTGGAAAAATGACACTTTACACCTTGCTGCCAACGTTGGAAAGACCGCAAGATATACACTGCAAATTACTGGAGTTGTTGATTGAAAATAAGAAGTTTCAATGAATGGGACCAACTAAGAGAATGTTATGTTGGTGTTGCAGACTGGGCAAACTGGCCTACAGATGATCCAGTCTTTGCAAATGAAAGTGAAAAAACACTTTGGAAAGAAACACCAGTACCTAGCGGCCCAGTCCCAGATTGGATTATCGAGGAAGCAAATGAAGATCTCGACGAATTAGCAAACATTCTCAGTAAACAAGATGTCAAAGTAAATCGCCCCAATAAAACATTGAACTTTCAAGGACTAGGTGGAATGTACAATTACTGTCCGCGAGATAGATTTTTAATTGCAGGCAGAGAAATACTCAATCCAGCAATGATGTATCCGTGTAGGCAGATGGAGCAATTGTGCTACCGTGACATGCTTTTTGATAATACAGTGAAGGAAATGCCACTTAATCAAGGCATGGTACTAGATGCGGCAAATATATGCAGACTAGGAAATGATTGGGTGTTTCTCGAAAGTGATAGTGGAAATCAAGCTGCCTATGAATGGCTTTGTGAACAATATCCAAACATAAACATTGAAAAAGTTAACTTTTATGCAGGTGTACATATTGACAGTACGATTGTGCCACTACGAAATGGACTGGCAATCTGTAACAAGCCAAGAGTCAAAAGCAAACGATACCTACCAAAGTGTATGAAAGACTGGGAAATAATTTGGGTTGAAGATTGTGTTGCAAGTGTGTTTTATCAGTACCCATATGCAAGTAAATGGATTGGTATTAACATGCTGGTTGTAAATCCAACCACAGTTATAATGGATACGGCACAAAAAGAGCTAAGTAAAATACTAGAGAAAAAAGGTTTCACAGTAATACCTCACACCCTAAGACATGCACGAACACTTGGTGGTGGTCATCATTGTGTAACTCTTGATACTTGGAGAGAAAGTAGGCCTCATCATGCTTAAAGAAGATGCAGTTGCAAAACTAGTTGAAAAAGAAGTAAAATTACAGGTTGAAAGACAAGTTGATCACGCAGTAAACGATACTGAATGGTTACTTGATTTAGAAGCACAGATAACAAAATTTGTGCAAGATAGAATTGTTGCACGTTTTAGCAACATAAGCACTGTCCCTGATCTTATTGCAACTGTAGAGTCATCGGTTGAAAAGATGTTTAAAGATGGTTTTGTACCAAACATTGAACACATGGTTGATAACACACTGCTGGTACAGGCAGTAGATCAAGCAATAGAAAAACTTGTAACAAAAACAGTTGACCAATTGGTATTTGATCCGAATTGGATACAAAAGATACACACACAAATTGCACGTGAGACTGGCGACAGAATACGTAAAGGACTTAAAGAAGAAAATGTCCGCGGTGTATTACGTGAAGTAGTGTTAGAAAATACCAGTCTTATACACGAAGATCTTGATAGAGAATTAGTGATTGACAAAGGCATAGTTGTAGTAAAAAAACATATTGCAAGTGAAACACTTAGTACCGACAGTGATGTAAATGTAGGCGGTGCTTTAGTTGTAGGAGGCGACCTGGCTATTAAAGGACGCATTAGTCTAAGTAATCCAAGTTTTAAAGAGCTAAGTGAAAACATTAAAGACAGTGCAATTGATGCCCTTAAGACAGATTTTATTGCTGAAACATCTAATAGTATACGTGAACAAATACAAGACGGATTAAATGTCAAAAATATCATGATACGTGGAGAAAGTCTAGTTGATGAAGACACACTAAGCAGTGGAGTCACTAAGTCATCCATCGAAGAATTAGGCACACTGAAATCGCTAACAGTAGGTACAGAACTTAAAGTTGATAATAAACGTGTGGGTATAAACACCACTGCACCACGAAGTGCGTTGAGTGTATGGGATAGCGAAATTGAAATTGATATAGGTAGACGTAGTCAGAATACTGCACAAATTGGTACTTCAAAAGCACACGATCTTGCTATTGTAACAAACAACCAAGAACAACTTACAATTGACAAAGATGGTTTAGTAAGTGTTGGTAAGTTACGTGTTGGTAGAAACAGAATACAGACGCATAGCAGTACGCCAGGATGGAGTGGTGCTAAAGGTGACATAGTGTTTAATTACAACTACAAACCAGGTGACCCGTTTGCATGGATATGCCTTGGTGCTTTCCGTTGGCAAGAGTTAATATCAGCCTGATGGAAGTAGCATGGGTATTAAGTGAAGACTATGCAGATCCTATTGTAAAGTCTGAAACACTGAAAGATATTGGAGCAACCTGGGGGTCTTGGAAAACTTGGCGTAGTTGGAGCACCGACAATGTGCTTTGTGCAGATGATACCAAAGCACAAGATCTTATTAGACGTGCATTTCATAGTGTGTGTAACTTTTACATTCCAAATAAATCGTACACGTTGTTAAATCGTCCTACAGGCGTAAAAGTATTCGAAGGTGACTTTCCTGATGATTTTCCTAAACAAGAAGATGTAGTTGCAATGCATCTTTGTAGTACAAGTGAACTAGTACTGTGCATGGGATTCGATCTACAGGAAATTACACTCACAGACCCAAAAGCGAAACATCTAGCAAAGAGCTACGAGGCGGCAGTTCGTGGGGTAATTAAAAACAACCCAAACACACAGTTTGTTTTTATTGACCATGTAGGCGAACTGGATGCTAGTTTTTCCAAATTAGAAAATATATCTTGCGATACCTATGAGAATGTGTTACAATTGTTAACATAATGTTCAATTTAACTACATATCTACAAGGTCCAGCCGTAAAACTACACCGTGCCAACACATGGCAGTTTAATAGTTTTGGCTACAGAACACATGAACACGTAGTGAATCCACACATTGTTGTAGGCGGATGCAGTCACACTGAAGGATATGGTTTACAAGAAGTTGAAGAAACATGGCCAAGCCAACTTGAAAAACAAATTGGCACACAAGTTATCAATCTTGGAAAAAGTGCCGCCAATGCAGAATTTGTTAGTCAAAATTTATCTCTATGGCTTGATCACTACAAGCCACAGGCAGTGATTGCCCAATGGCCACAGGTGTTTCGCTCGATTCATTGGACAAAAGGGTACGGAGACTTTACAACACCGCATAAACAAGATGAACTTTACAAATTAAAACTAGCTTCAGGTGAAGAACATTTTTTGTTGACATTTGTTAAAAGTGTTGTATACTTAGATAATAAATGCAAACTAAAGGACGTTCCTGTGATACATATACATCTTGATGTTCCAGGTCCTGAACAACCGTTCTTAGAACAAGTAGGTATCAACATGCACTATGATCTAAAACAACCTGGTCAAACATGGCACTTTGATAGCAATGCAATCGACGGTGTTCATCATTCAGAATGGTGTCACACACAATGGGTAGAACGTATAAGGAAACTACTATGACAGCACGTGTTGGCTTTTGTTGCAAGTATTTGCATCCAGATCAAAACATGAAACCTAAGTTGCTAGAAGAAATACAACGGCCACTTACAGAAAAATGTACAACAGTTGCTTGGCTTAACAGACAAACTGTTAACGAAGCTGAACAACGTCTATATGACATCATGCAACACAACATGCAAAGTGCATACAATCTTGTTGAGTATGTTGGTAATCTCAAGCCTGGACTACGTATGTGTAGACTAGGCAGTAATCAATTGCCTATGTATACAGAACCAACCTGGAGATACTTTTGGCAAAAGAAAGATATACGTGATGAACTAGCAGTAGGTTATGCAAAAGTAGGTGAACTAGCAAGGCAACTGGATGTGCGTCTTAGTTTTCATCCTGGACAATTTACAGTCCTTGCCAGTGATAACGATGACATAGTAGAAAGATCAATAGAGGAGTTTGAATATCATGTTGACATCATCAGATGGATGGGCTTCGGCAAGAAGTTCCAAGACTTTAAATGCAACGTCCATATATCCGGTCGTAAAGGTCCAGCCGGCATTAAAGCAATCCTCCCACGACTTTCTCCGGAGGCGAGAAATACAATCACTATCGAGAACGACGAAAACAAATGGGGGCTTGAAGCCTCGCTTGAGCTATCAAAAGACGTCGCACTTGTCTTGGACATACACCATCACTGGGTTGCGACAGGTGAATATATCGAGCCAACCGACGATAGATGTGCTCGCGTGATAGATAGCTGGCGTGGTGTACGTCCAGCATTGCACTACAGTGTATCTAGAGAAGACATACTAGTGGACCATGATCCTAATACTCGACCTGACAT
>Ga0163109_10004739_pt1 | contig 10289 bp, 9 predicted proteins | sample CRUFie1St13metaG_FD_108704 | JGI IMG/M metagenome (GOLD analysis project Ga0163109, IMG submission 108704) | Marine microbial communities from the Costa Rica Dome - CRUD Field 142mm St13 metaG | ecosystem: Environmental > Aquatic > Marine > Oceanic > Photic zone | place: Costa Rica: the Eastern... | reverse complement strand
TGCTACGACCTCGTTAGGGTCCAAACCAAGGGCACGGCAACTATTAATCCAATACCACATAATATCGCCAAGTTCTCGTTTACAATGAAATATAGTTTCATCGTCAAGTGGTTTACCTTGGAAGATACATTTTTTAACAATTTCACTGAACTCTCCTCCTTCACTGGCTATACCAATAGAACCAGTCATTAGCAGTGCTAAATTTACACCTGATTCATTTTCTAAATCAATAAGTTTATTGTTTAGCACCATTGTGCTGTTTGATTCTTTTGATGTTACTTCTTTTACAAATTCTTTGTATTTGTTTAGATCTACGTTTTCCAATTTTACCTCTAAAAGTTTGGTCTGTTTACAAAATCTTCAGGACGAACGTCAGCCTTCATAGAACCCATTTCTTCTCCGATACGATAATCGTTTGGACGATGATCGCTCACACCAAGAATTGATTCAGCTTCAACCATTCTAATTAGTAGCTCATTACCGTCTGCTGTCTTAAGATTGATGCCTCTTGTCCAACGGCCGTGTTCTACAAGGATCCAATCTCCGACATTATACGAATCATCGTTTTCTGGACCTTTAGCATAAACCTTACCCCAACGTGGATAAATGCCTCTGCTTGTACCATCATCATCGCTGATAATAATACCACCTTTGGTGACTTGTTCACCAAATTCCATATCTGATACTAATACCCTATTACGTATAGGACGTAGATCTCCTTCAACAGTTGGAGTTACTTTGTAACCCCCACCCATCTTATCAACACTCATTACTCACCTCTTTTTGAAAAGTTTCCATCTGCGTCCTCGACCCATTCATCTTGGACTTTTTGCTGTGCTTTTGTTTGACCTGCTCGTCTAGTTGTTTTCGTAGGTTGCTCAACTTCAACTGCTGGTGCTTGGTCTTCCACAACAGGAGCTGAACGCTTTTCTGCTTGTTCAAATTCTGTTGGTTCAACATTATCTTCGTAGTAGTCACGAAGAACATCTTCACGTTTTTTAATTATTTTTCCACCCGGACCAAGTTCGTCACCACGAGCGTTCACACGCACATTGCCAACTGCCGGAGTAAGTTCATTTCGTTGACGAAGCAAATCCATATCAATACTTACACCTTGCATTGTTTTATATTGCTTACGTCCAGTTTGTTTTACTGCCATTATAGACTCCTTGTTATAGTTGTACTTATCTCAGGAACTCACGCCAATCCAGCTCATATTGGATTGAATTTATCTTATGTACTCCAATTAAGTATAGCACATAACTTGCTACACTCGAACCTCTGCCTACGCCCCATACGATACTATTTTCACGCATAAAGTCAACCAAATACACCATATACTGTAATAAAGGATACATACCACGCTTGTGGAATTCTTGTAATTCAGCATACGCTCTTTGTACTTCTGCGTCTGTGTCACATTTGTTAATTACATATTCTTCTATATTAAGCTCTTTATAAATGTCTGGCATAAACCATTCGCCTTGACAAACACCATCAAATGTTTTTCTGTCTACATCTAAAGGAATATACTTTTGTAGTTTTGGAAGTCCTTGATCTTCCATTGCTTTATTAAATTTTTCTACGTCATCAGATTCGTCACACAAGACTACGTGTACTTTGTCCACATGGCCTGTGTATATCATATCTATTAGATCGCGATTACTGAACCGCGGGATACCTAGTTCATCTGTTTTCATAAGCATGTTTGCAGTTTAGCTGACTTTTATTAAATTGTCAAGATCTAAATTGCCATTTTGTTGGTTTTGTTGTTCTTTTCTTTCTTGTTCAGTCTTTATAGCAATTTCTTGCTTGTAGTAATCAATAAAGGTTTGAATTTGATTTTGTACCTGCGGATTACTAGTTCTGAAATACTTTTGTGAAAGATCGGATATTTTGTCAGTAAGTTCAGATATTGTTAAATCCTTTGTATCTTCAGCAAAAGGATGTAGCATCAGTCGTATTGTCCAATGTAATCTGACCAAACAGTAGCACCTTGATCAAAACTATAAAATTCAAAAACAAAAACCCTATCTGGGTCTTCAGCATTGTTTTTAGGAGTAATGGTTGCTGTGGCATCATTTGTGGGCCAGTTATTACTTGTTTTAATTGTGCCTGAACCGTTGTTACTAGAGAATGTTACTGTCCTTGTTGTATCTGCTGTCTTTACGTATACTCTTACTTTGTTGGTTTTATCATTAGTAGTAGTCCAAGCAGTCATATTTAAAGTTACATCTGCTCCTACAACAACTGATTGATGCGGACCATTATTTATGTTAATGTTTTGGCTTGTGTTTACAGTGCCAGCACTTGGATGATGTGCTTCAGTATTAAACTGCATATTCATTCCGTTAATTGTCAACCCTAGAAAATCATTTGATACAGGGTTACCCTGACTATCTTCGGTATATGAAACACCTTGGGCAGTTGTGTTTTGTAACGTTTCTATTTCTGTTTTAGCGGCTGTAAAGTTATCTTTTATAACATTAAAATTATCTCTAAAACCTTGTGAATCGTTATCCTGTCCTGCGACTGGGTAATCTTTGTTTATACCACTGTCATTAATATTACTTGCCATAATTAATCCTCTCTAGTAACTATATTTATACAATCTAGACATTGAATTGATAGTTCGCGAATGGTACGTATTGTTCATTACTGTTTCCATCTGTGGCGTCAATGTTGTATCTTTCTATCTCCACTTTAAATGCTTTAAAGTCAAAGTTACTATTTTTAATGTTTAACATAATTTGATCTGCTTCGCCTGGTTTACAGTAACACAACGGCACTGCTAATTTATAGCCAAGTTCTGCTTCTCCTTGTATTTGTGGAGTACGCATCCACAAAGGATAGAAACTACGTAAATTATTACCAACTGCTCTAATCCTGTCTCTCATATTAGTTATGTTACTAATATATTTTGTTCTATCATTTGAATCACTAATACTAACAGCATCTGAATCAACTTTAATTGTATTTGTAATTGGACGTAGTCTAAGTGGGTCAGCATTTATACTATCATCAATGTCAGCTACTGTAACAGTTTGACCACTTTGTAAAACTACTGGCACCGCTTTGCCTGGCGTAAATAACGCAGGGCCTGTCCTTGTGAATATTATAATAGTGCCTGTGCTTGCTGGTGATCTTCCGTCACCACCTCTTAATCCTAAATCAAAAAATCCTTCACCTGTACCTTCACCTGTGTTATCATCTGTAACAGCGTATTGTATACTATCAACAGTAACTTTATTCTTTGTTGAAATACTAAAACTTTTAGCTGTCCTTGTGCCGTCTATAGGCTCTTGTGGATCTATGACTTCTAAGTAAATTACTTCATATACAATATCATTACTTCCTTCTTTTTTAGCAAGAGCTTTTTGTACATTACCTAATTTATATTGTTTGCGTCTATGATTTTTTGCTGATGCCGCTACAAACTCTCTAATATGTTTTGTTTCTATACCAGCATAAGCAAGCATTTTCATATCTGGTTGTATGCCAAACGTTTCATCGTTCGGACGGAAAATAGATTCAGGTGTAAAAATTGTTGGATCTGATATAAAGTTTCTATACAAGTTTCTTTGAGTTTTAGGCAATAAGGGTATCATTGATATACTACTATAAAGCGTATCATCTGGATCAGTCGTTGTTATTGTAAATTCTCTCGTTGTAGCACTAAATTGAAATTGGTCTTGTGCTTTAACTGTAAATGTATAACTTCTATCAATTGTTGTATCGCCCCCGTCAAATGTAGTAGGGGTTGTAAGTTTGTCTATTGTAGTAAGTCCAGGCTTATTTGGCTCACCGAACTGTCTAACCTTTCCTTGTAATTGTCCATCGATAGCAAGTGTGATGCCAGGAGGTAATCTTCCTGAGTCTAATGTGTAAAGAACGATAGCATTTGGAACATTACTAGTAGCACTTATGTTTAGTGTACTTACAAAGTTAGCTCTTAAATTTCCTAAGTCACTTAGTGTATTCCATGTTATAGCACTTTCAACTTCACCTAATAGTTTGACAGTAAAAGTTTTATCTTTTGCTACAATAGGATTTTTAGTATCTGTAATTCTTTCTTGGTAGCTGTAAAAACTTACTGTAATTGCTTTGTTAGATGTAACTAAACCAAAATTATCAAATGTTTTAAATGCTATGTTTGTAATAATACCTTGGTATTCTCCACGTAGATAGTCTGTGTTACTTACTTCTATTATATTCCTTGCTTTATCTGTTGTAACTGCTACCACTCTTCCTTGCTTAATTACCCAAACATTAGCGTCAATTATACCTGAAGAAAAATAATTTTTGTTACGAGCTTGGCTTACCGAGTCATTAATGCCAGCATCTGCTGTAGTCACTGGAGTTTCGTTAAATACCAACCAACCATTTGTTCAATACCAATAAATTGATTGTCCGCAAATTCTGTCATACTAAAATTATCTTCTGGAGGGAACGCATCTGGTTGACCACTGTCAACACCTAAGTTATTAGAAATAAATTCTGTGGTAGTAAATGCTGTGCTTCCTAATTGCCTTAACGCTTCAACAGTAAATTTATATTCTTTTGTAACTGCTGGCTGGAATGGAACTGTACCTGCTATCTCTCCAGTAGTACTATCTATACTCATACCTGGCGGAAGTGTGCTAGGCGTACCATCTGGATTTGAATCTTTGACTGTAAAACTAATTATACCTTGATTACTTGTAGGATCATAAACATCAAGGAACAAAGTGACATAGTTATTTGCTCTTCTAAATCCTAAGTCGCTAGGTGTAAGCCAAACTGGAGCTCTAAGATATGTATTATCTGCTGTAAATAAACCTGTAGCAACTTGCATAATTGTATTATCAGTACGTAAGAAATCATCACCAACTAGATAGATTTGAAATTGTCTTTTTGCTATAACAACTCCATCACTTACACTTACCGTAAATTGATAATATCTATTTAATTTTTTAGGACTTCGTGTTGGAACAGCGTATCCATAAAATGTTGTATCAAAATAATAACTATCAAATCCATTGCCGCTTAACACACCAAAGTCAAAAGGAAAGTCACCGTATAAATTACTGTCAAAAAATCCTTGATTAGCTCTTTGAGATAATGCTAGTAATGGCTCTACTATTCCTGTAATTCTTCCTGTTGTTTTACCTAAGGACAATCCTGGAGGAAGTTCTCCGCCATCATCTTCTATAATATATTCTAAATTATCTCCTGCTGGTATATCAGGATCGATCACAGACAACTGAAAATCAACAATGCTACTATCTAAAATATAAAATCTATTATTTGGACCTAAAGGTAATGGCCCAGGCTCTGTAATCCAAATTGGCTCATCAGCACCATCAATAGTTAAGTTAAGTGTAAGGTCTTCTTGTCTTCTACCTTTTTTCGCTCTCAGCACAAATCTACTTTTTGTTAATCTATTTACTTCGAAAGGCGTGCCTAATAAATTTGTACCATCAATTCGTAATCCACCTGGTAAAGCACCACTTATTAATTCTATAGTATCAACAGAACTGTCCACAGGTAGCGGAATACTCTGTGTTACTGCTTCTTGGTATGTTCCTAAATTATGCCCTGTTGTAGCTGTCCAAAGGGTATTGGCCATGTATTACTCCTATATACATATTTATGCTGTAGGAAGCGCACCACCATCTAGCGTTACTCTATTTGATGCTGTAAATGTTTTACTACCATCATCATAATCAATGTCAACTTGATCTGCTAAAACTTCTAACATAGTGCTAAAACTAGTCTGTATTGCTAGTCCAGCATCAAACTCGTTTAAATATTTTTGTATGCCATCTAGCTCTCTGATATCTACACTATGTACCAAGCCTAACATGTTTGCTACATTCAAAATATTATTATTTTGAGCGTTGAGGTCAGATGTAAGTTTTGGACTTGTATCAGTTTGTAAGGAAGTTACACTTGAAATTGTAACAGTGGATCCTACAAGGTTTGTAATTGTTGTTCCACCTCCGGCAAGTGTAAGTGTATTTCCTTCTCTATTTAGAGTGATGTTATTATTATCAGCAAATACTTGTAAACTAGGTAATCCTGTTGCTGTACTATTAATAGTGATGCTGTTTGGATCAGATACTAATGTTACTGCCGTTCCTGCCCTAATTTTTTTAAACTGTAATTCTTGGCTACTAATTTGAGCAAACACTCCTTCTCCAGCACTACCCAAGTTAGCCGCAGTTGTGTTTTCGCTATCTCTACTAGCGAGTTCAGAAAAGTTATTATTAACTTTTATAAATGCTTCACGTAAATCATCACCTGTTCCATCGTTAGCAATAGTTCCTATGTTAATTGTTTGAATAGCCATTGTTTACTCCTGATATTGTATTTACCTTAATTTCTTCAAACCAAAAACGTTGCTTGTAAAAGGAATAGCTCTATTATATCTATTAAATAATAATCTATTATTTCCGCCACATATATCAGTCAAGTCATTATAATTTGTAGGATTAGATTCATCTTTCATCGCTGGTAGGGAATCTTCTTCTAATTTCTTTTTCAGCTGAGCAGGAGTAAGACTAGGATCAGCTTGTAGATACAAAGCACCAACTCCACACACTTGCGGGGAAGCCATTGAAGTCCCACTAATGTTAGTTTGTTTGAAACTAGAATTTCCAAAGTAAGGTGTATTGCCAAATCTTGTTGTAGTGCTACTAGAACTTATAATGTTAGTCCCTGCGGCAAAAATACTCACGCCTGGCCCTGTTGTACTGAAATCTTTTTTCCTTTCGGTAGTAGCATTATCTGGAGTACTATCAACACATCCAACCATATTGGCACCTTCATCAAAAGGAGAACTTCCACGATGGTAATAGTTATTACTGCTACTGCTATAAAACACGACATTATCATAATCAGGACCAACTGCTGTATCAGCTTTGAATCTATTATTACCTGCGGCAATACAAACATGTACACCAGCATCCACTAAATCTTCTACGTCGGCATCTACCGATGCTATTCTGACAGGAAATCTGTAAACACTAAAACTTGTCTGATATCTTTGAAATCCATATGTGTTTATCATATGAGTTGTTGGTGTTGCGGCAAAACTAGGGTCATTACTGGAACTATATGTCGTACCTCTGTAGTTTATACTTGTGATTCCAGCCCCAGAACTAAATCCTGCGCTGTATCCCCAACTGGCATTAATAATAGTAGGACGCTTTAAACCAGTTTTAGGGTCTACTGGTTTATTTTCGTGCCAACCTTTGATAACATCAAAACATCTAGATACGCTTATTCCGCCGAAATCTCCACTGCCTTCTAAACCACCTACTTTGACTGAAAATACTCTAGCATTAGGAGCCCAGCCAAAATTTAGTCCTGTAGCTGTGCCAGCACAATGAGTACCATGACCGTCATAGTCTCTATAATGGCTTGAACTTTGTGTCCCAGCAATTCCAGATTCGTCATACCAATCAATTAGTTGTACTCTACTATTTCCGTTTGCGTCTAAGAATTCAGGATGATCAACTTGTAAGCCACTATCTTGTATAACAATGTCAACTCCAGTTCCGTCCATAGAATAAGGTCTATCGTAGGCGTCAACACCCAACGAACTAGATGTTCCGTAAAGGTTTTCTACAAAAGAATGTCTAATTTTACCCCAGTCTCTATAGTCACCTGTATCTGAAGAGGATTTATTAAAATTAGCAGTTTGTGTTGCTGTAAGTTCTATCTCAACGTCATCTCTATCTTCAGGACGTAATTGTACATCAGTAACTCTATTGTCATTCCGTAATGTTTCAGCTTCTTCTTGCGTAAGAGCATAATGTGTATTCCTAGTTGATAATGGCCTGGCATCCGCAATGTCTACAGTCCTATTAGGAATATCTCCAGCTCCAGTTGAAGCTATCATTTCTTGATTAAATTGTGTGTAGTCTACACCTTTGTTTAGAGTGACTACATATTCTTTTTCACTCATTGCTCGCTCCTAGTGTAAATCTACCCAATTTCCTGCGGCATAACCTTGAAACTTACCTGTGCTTGTATTATAAATCATATCTCCATTAGCAGATGTTAGAGCGTCTCTTTGTGTAGTTGTGAAGCTAGCCATTCTCAGAGGACTGCTAGAAATCCTAACTTGGTCTTGTGCCTTTAATTCTATTGAACTAGCACTATCAATTGTAGGAACACCTGTTCCGGCACTGTTAAAACTGTTAGCAGTAAGTGTACCGTTTACATTCAAAGCACCGTCTACTTGTAAATTGCCATCAACTTCAGCATCACTCTGCATTGTTACAGGTTGTTGTAATATAATTACTGAACTATCGTCAGTAGCAATTACACTGTTACTTAGAGTAAAGTTGCCAACTTGTCCACCAGCAACACTGTTAACCCAAGCACTACCATTCCATTTTAAAATTTGGTCTGTTTGTAAATTAGTAATTGTTATATCACTTAGATTCTCTAAGTTTTGGCCTGTGATATCACTTATAAAATTACTGTCGTTTGTTAAATCACTTACCTGTGTAGGAATAGTAGGTTTGTTTGTTATTACATTTGAAGTATAATCAATGCTTACACCAGTAATACCAGCAAATGGAATATTAGTTAGATTAGTTCCATCACCATAATAATTATTTGCGTATATGTTTTGGTATCTATTAGTGTTACTACCTAAACTATAAGTATTAGCTGTAAACGGAGCAATGTTTCCAAATGCTACGCTGTTAGAAGTTTCACTGCCTATGTCAGTCACACTATCTAAAGTGATACCTGTCAAATTTGCGCCACTTCCAAAGTATGCTGTAGCATTTACGTCACCTGCTACATCTAATTTTTTCTGTGGATTAGTGTTGAAAATTCCTATTCTTTGTGTGCCTGTATCAATCTTAATAGCTGTTGTTGCTCCTGATAAAGGTTTAACACTTATTTCTAAATCTTGTTCGTTTACTGTAGATTCTATTTTTACATTACTGCTATCTACTCTAAGCCTTATATTATTATTTGTACCAACTGTAAGTCCAACGTCACTGTTAATAGTGATACTTCCGTTTTGTGTGTAACTTGAATTTGTACTTATAGCATCTGTAATACCATAACCTGCTAAATTAGTAGGAGTGCCAACAAGACTACTAAAGTTTCCATCAAACAAAGTTGGTCTGTTTGTAAAGTTATTATAATCTAAATAGTAAGAACTTGCAAAGCCGCTGAGTGTTGTGGCATCCAAGCCGCCGCCTCCAGTAGTAATATCATCTGCTGGCGCCCATTTATTCCCGTCCCACTTTAGCACCTGCCCTGTTGCCGGTGTGCTAGTTACTGTATCAACGTCACTTAGATCACTAATGCTATCTACTAGTAAAGGTTTATTGACTAAATCATTATAGCTTCCTGTAGTTGCTACTGTGGCAAAAGTAGGAATGCCTATTATTTCACTATAGTTTACAAAGCTGTTTACAAAGGCAGACTCTGATGTACTATATTTTAAAATTTGATTTAGTGCTAGTCCTGTAAGATTGGTAGGAAGGTCACTGCCTCCACCACCTCCACCACCACCTCCACCTGTGGATGTGATTGTGATAGTGCCTGCTAAATCATCATAGACAATATCAATCCCTGTGCCTTCTCTAAGGATAGAGGCAACACGATCATCAACTCTTTCGTTGGTGAAATATAAGTTTCCGCTTTCAGGTAATTCACTTGTATCCGCGGCCACAATTGGTTTGTCTGTTAAATCATTCCAACTACCGCTAAAAGGATTATAGCTTATGCCAGCAATAGTAAGTCCAGTAGCTTCAACATTGCCTGCTCCAACTATACCTGATCCTGTAAGATTTAGATTATCACCTATTGGTAATTCTTTTAGTTTATTACTGTCGTCCCTATCAACTATAAGTGGTATTCTATTTGCCATATCTTTTTCCTATTTGTAATATTTATCCTGTTGGTGCTACACTCTTATATGGGTGGCTCACAGGTAAATTAGCCGTCAAACCCCATTTGTGTGCTATGTAACCTTCTGCTTGTTCTATGTAAGTTTTGTCGCCACCGCCTGTGCCAGGTTCGCCCTGTGCCACTATAAATTCAAACAGTTTACCGCCAAATGTTTGACTGCCTCTGTTTCTGAATATGTTCATTCCTGCCGTGGTTTTTATACTGTTGTCGTAGTCTGTTTCTGGTGTAAAGGCGTTGTTACCGTTTACTCTTACACCAAATTCACTGCCTGTCTTATCAAAGTAACACAATAACATAAAATTAGTATTTGGTTGTATAGGTGTCTGGGCAGTAAAGTCTATCTTGTTTCCTGCTGTACTGCTGAT
>Ga0163109_10004737_pt1 | contig 10293 bp, 9 predicted proteins | sample CRUFie1St13metaG_FD_108704 | JGI IMG/M metagenome (GOLD analysis project Ga0163109, IMG submission 108704) | Marine microbial communities from the Costa Rica Dome - CRUD Field 142mm St13 metaG | ecosystem: Environmental > Aquatic > Marine > Oceanic > Photic zone | place: Costa Rica: the Eastern... | reverse complement strand
GTCGGTAAAATGTTTACGATACACAAATACGTGTTTGTAGATCCAAAAGTGGTTTATGACGCAACGGCTAAAACAACTAATTTACAATTAGGAGTTGGTCTTAAATTTTAATTATTAATCTTAAAACAAATTATCATGGAAAAAGTATTTTCATTATTGAATGGATTTTTAGGAGGATTAGGGACTTTATTTATGTCTTTTATTCCTGTAACAATCCTTTGGTACGTTTTAACAGGCGGAACCGTATTTGGAATGGACGTGATTGCAAATCTTACTGCTCTAATCACTGGATTGGGTAGTGGTGGATTTGTAGGACTAATAGTATTAGTTCTTATTGCATCATTCTTTATGAAGAAATAAGTTATTTTATAACAACCAACTAAGGCGCCTATGGCGCCTTTTTTGGTCTTCTAATTTATTTTATATGTATATGAGAAACATACGGACTTCCTAATAAGCCGTCCCTGATTATTTATAACCCTTATTAAGGTTCCTAATAACCTTATTTCCCGTATAACTTATTAACGAGACTCGAAAGAGAAAAACTGAAAGAAAAATGGCAAAAGACATTTTAAAAGAAGCTATCGCTGACGCTAAAGCAGTCCGTGAAGTTGCTCTTGCAAATGCTAAAGCTGCACTAGAAGAAGCTTTCACTCCGAAACTTCAATCTATGCTTTCTGCTAAATTATCTGAAGATCTAAACGAAGACGACCAAAATGAAGGAATGTACTACGATGAGGATGAAAAGGATGAGGATATGAAAGAAATGTATTATGATGAAGATGAAAAAGACGAGGATATGAAAGAAATGGATTATGATGAAGATGAAAAAGATGAAGACATGAAAGAATCCGATCTAGATGAAGAAATAGACTTGGAAGAAATTCTTAACGAACTTGAATTAGAAGAAAGTGAAGAAGTTTCAGAAGAAAAAGTTGACGAAGGTAAAGACGAAGCTGATGAAGACATGAAAGAAGGCAAAATAAAAGATGCTGACGAAGACATGAAAGAAGGCAAAGACGAAGCTGACGAAGACATGAAGGAAGAACTAGATGAAATGGGTAGCCCAATTTATAAAGCAGATGATGTACAAACAAATCACACGTACAAAGCTGATTATGTAAATGAAGGTGAAGATTTTGATTTAGATGCTCTTCTGGAGGAAATTAACAATTTAGATGAAAATAATGATGATGAAGTTAATGAAGAAATGAAAGATGAAAAGGACGAAGATATGAAAGAAGAAGTAAATGAAGTTGTTGAAGAAGAAGTAGAAGAAGGTGTAAATCCTTTAGCTGCTGAACTTGAAGAAACTAAAGATGCTTTGGAAACAGTTCGTGCTGAACTTAACGAAGTTAATTTATTAAATTCTAAATTATTGTATGTTAACAGAATTTTTAAGGCAAATCAGTTAGATCCAAGTCAAAAACTACGTGTAGTTGAAACTTTAGATAAGGCTGAAACTACTAAGGAAGCTAAGTTAATATATGAAACTATTAAAGATACTTTCAATGTTGCTAAATCAAAGAAAGAATCTTTTAAAAATAAAACTAAATCATTAAAAGAAGGAATAGGAATGGCTTCAAAAGCAGCTGGTACTAGTACCGCTCCTAAAAAAGAAGTAATTGCTGAATCATCTGATATGATGAAACGTTTTCAAAAATTAGCAAATATTAAAATAAATCAATAATTAAAAAAGAATTACAAAAATGGACAATGTAAATCATTTATTAGAAGGTGCAAGTCCTTATAAAGTAATGCAGGACCAAGCTGGTAAATTAGCTAGCAAGTGGGACAAGTCAGGACTTTTAGAAGGAATTGAGTCTTCTACAGAACAAAACAACATGGCAATTCTTTTGGAAAACCAAGCGAAGCAACTTGTAAATGAGCAAACAAATACAGGTACTGCTACTTCAATAACAACTGGTAATTCAGAAGCATGGGCTGGTGTTGCTCTTCCATTAGTAAGAAGAGTATTTGGTGAAATCGTTGCTAAAGATTTAGTATCGGTACAACCAATGAATTTACCTGCAGGATTAATTTTCTACCTTGACTTCCAATATGGAACGGCAGGTGCTGCAGGATTAAAAGGCCTAAATGAATCACTTTACGGTGCTGAGTCAACTCTTAAAAGAACTGATGGTGCATTTAACAAAGGTCTTTATGGTGCTGGTGAGTTTGGATATTCAATGGAGACTACTCAATCAGTTCAAACTCTAAACACATCTTCAGCAGAATTTGGAAAAATCCTAAATAATGACACTGAATTTTCAGCTTCAAAAGCTGCTGCTGGAGAAACATTTGGTGCTGCAGGTAACACTATTCATACAATTCAAGTTGCAACAAATACTTTAGATGATGCTGATCTTAAAGGATTCAGAGCATTTGGTATTTCAGGTTCGGGTATAGCAGAATTCTTCCCACAATTTACAAGAATTGAGGGGTCTAATTTAGAATTTGTAGTAAGATTAAACTCTGCTTCAGTTTCAATAGGTAATTCTACAATTACTTACCAAAAAGGACCAGATAATCTAAATGATAGAGGTGACTTTGAAGATAGAACTGCTCCAGATGCAGGAAGCGTATCTGGATTAGTAATCCCTGAAATTAATGTTCAATTAAGATCTGACACAGTTGCTGCTAAAACACGTAAATTGAAAGCACAATGGACTCCTGAGTTCGCTCAAGACTTGAATGCTTACCACTCAATTGACGCTGAAGCAGAATTAACTTCAATCTTAAGCGAGTACATTTCAATGGAAATTGACCTTGAAATTTTGGATATGTTAATAACAAACGCTGATACAGTTGAAGGATGGAGTGCTAAAATAGGTAACGATGTAGTAATTACAGACTTAACTAACCCTAATACTACTGCGGGTGGTACTGATAACCCAACTTTCTCAATTGAATCTAATACATCTGGTGTATATTACACTAAAATGTCTTGGTTCCAAACTTTAGGTATCAAATTACAGAAAGTATCTAACTTAATTCACCAGAAAACTTTAAGAGGTGGTGCTAACTTTATGGTAGTATCTCCAAAAGTTTCTACAATCTTAGAATCTATCCCAGGATTTGCTGCTGACTCAGCTGGAGATCAGAACAAATACAACATGGGTGTTCAAAAGATAGGTGCTATTAATAACAGATATACAGTTTACAAAAACCCTTACATGACTGAAAATGTTATTTTGATGGGTTATAAAGGATCACAATTCCTTGAAACTGGAGCTGTATTTGCACCATATATTCCGTTAATTATGACACCTTTAGTGTATGACCCATCGTCATTTACACCAAGAAAAGGTATCATGACTAGATACGCGAAGAAAATGGTAAGACCTGATTTCTACGGAAAAGTAGTAATTGGAGACCTAAATCAACTGTAATAGTTAATTTAACCATATTAAAGAGAGCCGCAATAGCGGCTCTTTTTTTTATATGTATAATAAAGTTACATTTATGGCTAAAATAAATACGGCAAAAAAACCTCCAAAGGGTTCAATTAGGTTTTCATTATCACTTTCACCAGAACAAAAATCAGCAAAACAAGCTATATTACATCACCCCTATAATTTTATTATAGGAAAAGCGGGAAGTGGAAAAACCTTATTAGCATGTCAAGTTGCTTTAGATATGTTTTTTAAAAGACAGATAAATAAAATTATAATCACAAGACCTACAGTATCTACAGAAGATAATGGGTTTTTACCTGGTTCAGAAAGAGAAAAAATGGAACCCTGGTTAGTACCTATTCGTTCTAATATGAGAAAAGTTTATAATAAACCCCTAATATTAGATAAGATGGAAAAGGAAGAACAAATAGAATTATGTTCATTAGCCCATTTTAGGGGTAGAACATTTGATAATTCAATAGTAATTGTAGATGAATTCCAAAATTTAACTAAATCACAATTTAGAATGGCCTTAGGTAGAATAGGAAAAGGATCTACAATGATTTTTACTGGAGATAATCAACAAATAGATTTAAAAGATAAAAATTATTCAGCTATACATGAAGTACCTAAAATAGATGATTCCCAGTATGTTTATAAAAGAATATTACAAGATAACCATAGGCATGAGGCCATAGATGAAGTATTTGAGTTATTAAATGGAATATAAATCTTTTATATTTTTTTCATATTTATAACAGAATAACCTAATTCTATAAAAATATGGCAAATATCCCAATATGGCCCGGTTCATCTTCATTTGATTCAGGTTTAACACCTTTTTCATTTTATGATAATGATACAGATTTTCAAACAGACGCAGTTAATGTTGCAGATTGGTGTGCAAAACGTTTAGGATATCCATTAGTAGATATAGAATTACAAGCCGCTAATTTTTTTACAGCATTTGAAGAAGCTATAAATGAATATGGTAAACAATTATATAATTTTCAAATAATAAATAATTTTGGAACTTTTGAAGGCAATACCACAGGATCCAATTTTAATAATAAATTAATTACTCCTAATTTAGGAGGTACTGTTAATATTTCGGAACAATATGGTAGTGAGGTAGATGGAGGTGGAGGTAATCTTAAACTAGAAAGGGGTACAGTAGATGTAAAAATAAACCAACAAAGATATGATTTATTAACTTCTACTAGTTCATCTATAAGTGGTTCTGAAGCTGTTTATATAAAAAGAATGTATCATTACACTCCATCAGCTATAAATAGATACTTTGATCCCTATGCTGGTACAGGTACAGGAATTCAATCATTAATGCAAACATTTGGGTTTGGTAATTTTTCACCTGGTGTTAATTTTATGTTAATGCCTATGTATTTTGATATTCTTAAAATACAAGCAATAGAACTAAATGACACTATTAGAAAATCTGGATACCATTTTACTATAGAGGATAATAGATATTTAAAATTATTCCCTATACCTACTAGAGATTATACTTTACATTTTGAATATGTTTTAAAATCTGTAGCAAATAACCCAGTTAGAAATGATTCTAATAATTTAATTACAGATATATCTAATGTTCCTTACATTAATCCAACATATGCATTTATAAATGAACCTGGAAGACAGTGGATAAGAAGATATGCCTTAGCCCTATCAAAAGAAATACTAGGAAGTATTAGAGGTAAGTATCAATCATTACCTATTCCTGGTGAAACTACTACTTTAGATTATTCTAGATTATTAAGTGAAGCTTCGGAAGAAAAAACAGCTTTAATTGAGGAATTAAAGGATTTATTAGATAAAACTACTAGACTAAGTCAACTTGAAAGAAAAAATCAAGAGGCACAACAAACACAGGAAACTTTTTATAAAGTACCTTACCATATTTATATAGGATAATGGTAAAATTAGTAAAAATATTAAATGAAGTATTAAATACTTTTACTATTGAATGTGAAGTACTAACAGATAGAAAATTTAATATAACTGATGTATTAGATGAAATAAGAGCATTAAGAAAAGTAACTATTGTAAATAATATAACCCCTGAGGATTATCCTCAAAGAGATAAAATAGAATACCATAAATTAAAAATTAAATTTGTTACAAGAGAGGACCCTAAAATGGATTTAAGACAATTTAAGGAAGATATGTTAACATCAGATATGTCTAAAAATGATTTAAGAATACCTGGTGTAAAATCAGTAAAGTTTAAAGAAGAAACACTAAAAAGATTATAATGGCATTATTTGGAGGTTCAAGAGATGTATCACTTTTTCATAATTTGAATAAAGAATTAATTAATGATATTATTCAAACAGAAATTGCTTATTATAAATTTGCTTTAGAACAAACTAAAATTAATGTATATGGTGAAGCTCCAGGAAAACAATATTTTGAACCTCTCAAAATAGCTTGTTTAATTGATAAACAAGACCAATCTTGGTCATCTGATGCCTTTGGTTCTGATGTAAATCAGACAATTAGTTTTAGATTTTTAAAAAAAGAACTACAAGATATTAATTTATTACCCGAAATAGGAGATTTATTATTATTTAAAAATAATTTTTATGAAGTAGATGAAAGAGTTGAAAATCAGTTTATTTTAGGAAGAGACCCTGACTATGCCATATCAACAGAAACTACAGCTTTTGGTAAAAGTTTTTCAATATTATTAAATACACATATATCTAGAGTAGAAAAATTAAACTTAATTCCTTTAAGAGAAGGAAAATACCCTACTACTGAAAAAATGGACGGTGGGGTAGCAAATTTATTAGGATAATATGATAGATAAAAAACAAATAAACCCTAAAAGACCTATCCCCGCTACGGGATATGATCGTTTAAGGGATAATATATCATCCACTTCTAGGGTTGCTGGGGTTACTCCACCTGAAACTAGACCTAATATGAATAGAGGTAGAATTTCTTCAAGAAAAGATGATAATGTTAGGGATATATCTATAGGTTTACAAGATCATGATGAAGCTATAATGTATTACTTTAATAAGGTAATTAAACCTTCAGTTATAATAAATGGAAATAGAACTAATGTACCTATAATATATGGAGCTCCAGAAAGATGGAAATCAGTACAAAAAGATGGTTATTATAGGGATAAAGAAGGTAAAATACAAGTACCTCTTATTATGTTTAAAAGAGATAGTATTGAAAAAAGAAGAGATCTTGGTAATAAATTAGATGGAAATAATCCTCAATTATATTATTCTTTTCAGGAAAAATATACAAAAAGAAACCAATATGATAATTTTTCAGTATTACAAAATAGAATACCACAAAAAGAATTTCACGCAGTAGTTGTACCTGATTTTGTAAAATTAAATTATACTTGTACTATATGGTGTGATTATATAGCACAAATGAATAAATTAATAGAAATGATTAATTTTACTTCAGATTCATATTGGGGAGATGCTGAAAAATATAAATTTAATGCAAAAATAGATACTTTTAGTAACACTACAGAATTAAATCAAGGAGATAATAGAATTGTAAAGACAGATTTTGGTTTAATTCTTCAGGGATATTTAGTACCAGATAGTATTAGTAAAGAATTAGCTAAAAAACCACAAAAGTTTTTTACTAAATCTACTATAGTATTTAATGATGAATTAGAATTTATCCCTTCTGGGGCCCCTATGTCAAGAGAAGAAATAAGAACATCAAGGGGAGCACAAAATATACAACAAGCGGGTACAGGAATAGGATACCAACAAATTGGAAACGATAATACAATAACATAATGGCAAAACAAAATAGAACAATATTAAAAAATTATTTTCAAACGGGTGATAAACCATCACAAACACAGTATGCTGACTTAATAGATTCAAAAGTAAATTTATCAGAAGCTAATACAGGGGATATAACACTAACTGGTAAAATAAATTTAACAGGTAATTTAACTGCATCTGGTAATATAAGTTCAAGTGGTATTTTAACAGCAGAGGGGTTAGTAATTTCTGATGACGCAACAATCACTGATAACTTAATTGTAAGTGGAACAGTAGGTATGGTGGGAGCAGTAGATATGGTTTCAAATTTAGTAATTGCAAGTCATATTACATCTTCGGGAAATATTAGCTCAAGTGGTGTTTTAACAGCAGAAGGATTAACAATATCAGATGATGCAGTGATAACAGATACATTAACAGTAGGGGGAATATTTCAATCAAATGGTATTAATTTAATTGGTAATATAACTGCATCCGGTAATATAAGTTCTAGTAATATAATAGCAGAAACGGGTTCCTTTAATAATGGTATAATTTTAAAAGCACCTAATGGGAATCAATTTAGATTTACTATAAATAATTCTGGTCATTTATCTTTAACAGGTAGCGCAGTTTAATAACTTCTATTTTTTTCTTTTATATTTATTGATAGATAAATATCTAAGAGTTTAATTTAAAAGGATAGGCATTTTAAATTAATTAGATATTTTGTAATTATATAAACTAACGTTTGTGGCCCATAAAATATTTAATAAGTTTAAAGAACCCAAATTCGCGGAGTTCTCAAGAAAGGATCTTGTAGTAGACATCAAAAATGGTGATCTTTATTACAAATCTAATATAGGAGTTCATAAAGTACCTAGTGAACTTTCATCTAATACTTTTGGTATTACTCCGGTCACAGCATCACTTTCAGGAAATACATTTAAAAACACGGGACAAAGAGATGGAGATTCATCTATTACTGGTTCCCTAACGTTAATAGGTAATTTAACTTCTAGTGGAACTCTACAGGCTGTTTTAAATAGTAGTAGTCAAACTAAAATAGTTTTCTATAACCCCACTACGGGAGAACTAACTCAAGGTGATCCTAACTTAATAGGAGGGGGGATAATTTCCTCTTCAAATCAAATAGCTAGTGCCATTTCGGGAGCTTTTACAGGACTAGCAGGTTCAAATACTTTTAAAGCAACTGGTCATAGAAGTGGAGATTCAGTCATAACAGGTTCTTTATTCTTAACAGGTTCTAGTTTAACTTCTAGTAATGGACTTATATTAAATGATCTAACAGTTGGTGGTACTATAACGGCTCAAGAATTTCATACAGAATTTGTTTCTTCTTCTATAATTTTTGAAAGTGGTTCTACTAAGTTTGGAGATTCACAAGACGATCGTCATGATTTTACGGGATCCCTAAGTTTATCTGGTAGTATAACATCTTCAGGTAATATAAGTGCAAGTGGAAATATAATAGCAAATTCTTTTACAGGTATATTTATTGGGGCCGTAAGTAGTTCAACTCAAATAGGAGCTGATATTTCAGGTTCATTCCTATTAAATACAACGGACACTTTAACAGGTGATCTAAATGTTACAAATAACATAACAGCCTCAAGTAATATAAGTGCAAGTGGTAATATATTTGGTAATGAAATTAATGCCGCAGAAAGTTTTGCAAAATTACATAGTGATGGTAAAGTAGAAGCAAGATCAATTTTTACATTTGGAACTAATTCTACAGACGGTTTTATAAGAAATGCATCTACTGGAGGTGATATAAGTATAGAACCTGGAACTACATCTGGAATTCTTACTTTAAAATCTGCTAATACTAGTTCATTAATTATTAATAAGGCTCACATAACAGCCTCAGGTAATATAAGTGCAAGTAGTTTTATTAGTGCAAGTACAGCGGTATTTACTGATTTACAAGATGTACCTACAGGTTTTACTTTATTTTATGATAATAATACAGGTCAGGTATCTTTTGGTACAGCTGCATCATCTTTTTCAGCAGCGGGTATTTCAGGTTCAATAGATGCAGCAACAGGATCACTATTAAATTCATTTACCTTTTTAAGTAGTTCAGTTCAAATAGCAACGGATATTTCGGGAGCAATTGATGCTGCAACATCTTCTTTAAGTGCTTCCCTAGCAACTTCTATAGCAAGTAATGCAGCTAATACTTTTAAATCAACCGGACAAAGAAGTGGAAATTCGGGAATAACAGGATCTTTACAAATATCTGGAAGTAGTACAATAATAGGATCAGGATCCACTTTATTTGATATTCAAGGTTCCCAGGGACAATTATTTTCAGTAACAGATTCTCTTACGGGATCTTTATTTACTGTAGGAGATATTTCAGGAGTACCTATATTAGAGGTTTTTTCAAATGAAATAGTAAAAATAGGTACTTTTAACAGCGAGGGAATAATAGTAAATGGTTCTAATGTAACCTCTTCGGGTAATATAAGCGCAAGTGGAACTTTAAATGCCGGTTTATCAAATACAAATAATGCTAATTTAGTATTTTATAATACAACAACAGGTGAATTAACACAAGAAGCCTCATCTAGCTTTTTAAATGGTTTAATTTCAGGATCATCCCAAATAGCAACAGATATCTCAGGTGCAATAGATGCAGCTACAGGATCACTAAGTGCTTCCTTAGCAATTTCTATAACTAATAATGCAGCCAATACTTTTAAAACTACTGGTCATAGAAGTGGTGATTCATTTATAACGGGTTCTTTATTTTTAAGTAATAGTGGACATTTAACAGCCTCGGGTAATATAAGTGCAAGCGGTAATATAATAGCAAATTCGGGTTCATTTAATTATATTGAATCTATTGATAGAATACGCCACACGGATGATTTTAATACAGAAATAGTTTTTCTAAGTGATACTGTAGAAATTAGAGCTAATGATCGTCAAACTTTTAGAGGAGGAAGTAATTTTACTAGAGTAGGTAATGAATTAACTCCAACAAGAATAACGGGTTCATCCACAATTTTTAAAGGACCTGTAAACTTAGAAAGGTTAATAACTACTCCTATAACAGCATCTGTTAATATAAGTTCAAGTAGACCAGATAC
>Ga0163109_10004736_pt1 | contig 10299 bp, 8 predicted proteins | sample CRUFie1St13metaG_FD_108704 | JGI IMG/M metagenome (GOLD analysis project Ga0163109, IMG submission 108704) | Marine microbial communities from the Costa Rica Dome - CRUD Field 142mm St13 metaG | ecosystem: Environmental > Aquatic > Marine > Oceanic > Photic zone | place: Costa Rica: the Eastern... | reverse complement strand
TATCTTGCACGAAGAAATCGGCGCTCCACATATCACCCTTGAGAACGAGGGGAAGACAAGCGCAACCATGACTACTAGTCCTTTGCCGACTGGTTTTGGGCACACACTTGGGAATGCGATTCGGCGTGTGCTTTTTGGAAGTCTTCCGGGAACGGCTGTGAGCGGGTATAAAATTGAAGGCGTGACCCATGAATATACCGCTATTGAGGGTATTAAAGAGTCTGTGTTTGATATTGGGCTCAATCTTCGAGAATTACGACTTAAGAAAAACAGCAAAGGGATTGAAATGGTGGAGTTGCCATTGAAAAAGTCAGGAGTAGTAACAGCGGCAGATCTAAAAGTAACGTCTGACATTGAAATTCTTGAGCCAAGTCAGGTGATCTTGACGTGTGACGGATATAAAGCAAAAGGAAAGTGTTTCATTCAGGTAGAAAAAGGCGTGGGAACGCGTATCGTGAGTACGGTGGATAGTAAAGCCAGTGAGGATCCTGAATTAATTCTTTTAGATAGCGTTTTTTCTCCTTTGGTGGGAGCAAAATATGCCGTAGAACCAGCGCGGGTGGGGGATCGAACAAATCTAGATAAGCTGGTGATTGAAGCAGAAACAACAGGGGCTATTGATGCAGAGTCTGCATTGAAGTTTTCTGGAGGGATGTTGATGAGTTACTTTGCGTTGATTGGGAATGAGGATGCCTACTCAGAGCAAGAATTTACGACGTCGTTTGATCAAATTAAAAAACAAAAAGAAGCAGAAGAAATTGCCCAAGCGCAAACAGCTGAAACAAGCTTCACACCAGTGGATATTTTAGGGCTCAGCCAACGAACGCTAAACGCATTAGTAAATGGAGGGATTACGAGCGTTGAGCAACTTCTTTCTACGAGCATGACGCAACTGCTTCAACTGCGAGGATTCGGGCAAAAAGCTAAAAACGAACTAGAAGAGATTTTGGCTGAGCGTGGATATGCTTTACATGCTCCTAAATAAATAATTTCCCATGAGACATAATAATAAAAAGGCAACACTCAATAGACCAGCGGATCAGCGACGAGCTATGATGCGAAACCTTCTTACGTCACTATTTACTGAAGGATCTATTAAAACAACCGACGCGCGAGGAAAAGCCTTGGCAGAAGCGACGGATGAATTGGTGACGCGTGTTAGAAAACAGAAAGAGGTGTATAATAAAGTACGAGCCGTAAAACAAATATTATTTACGGATGCTTCGCAGAAAAGAGCTCTTGCGTTCATAGACTCAACAAAAAAAACAAGCGGATTTACTCGTCGTGCAAAAGTAGGACACCGAGCCGGAGATAATGCACTTATGGTGCAAATTGAACTCGTAACAGAATAGACATGACAACCATGAAAAAAACCAGCCTTCGGCAAAATGTAGCCAGTACGCAGCGAGATTGGTATCTTATTGATGCAGCGAATATGCCTCTTGGGAAAGTAGCGGTTGAGGCGGTAAAACGAATCAAAGGGAAACACCGAGTGGATTTTACGCCGCATGTGGATGGAGGAGATTATGTGGTAATTATCAACGCCGAGCAAGTAAAGCTGACAGGAAATAAAGAGGCAACAAAGATGTACTATCGTCATTCGGGGCAAATTGGGAAATTGAAAAGCATGAACGTTGCTGAATTGCGAGCAAAAAAACCAGCCATGATTATTGAAAAGGCAGTGAGTGGAATGCTAAGCAAAAACAAGCTACGACCAGAACAAATGAAGCGTCTGCGAGTAGTAGTAGGAGCCGACCATCAGTACAACGCTCAAAAACCAGAGACAATTACTCTTTCATTTTAATTAAAATACTATGCCAAAAGGAGCTTATTTTTACGCCATCGGGAAACGAAAAACAGCGCGAGCAACCGTGAAATTGTACCCACAAGGAACAGGGGAGATTCATGTGAATGGGGTAACACTTCGTGAATGGAGTGATACGAGATTTCATATGCATCGAGCGTTGGCGCCATTAGAAGAACTCGGGAAAAAGAAAGATTATGATATTGAGATTCGTGTGAGTGGTGGGGGTACGAGTGCGCAGTCTGAAAGTATTTCACTGGGTATTGCACGAGCTTTGGAGAAAAGCGACCAGACACTCCGAACACAGCTCAAAGAAGGAGAATTCCTAACACGAGACAGTCGAATTAAAGAGCGACAAAAACCAGGTCTGAAAAAAGCACGGCGTGCGCCACAATTCTCGAAACGTTAAAGGGATTGAAGTAAAGTTCTCAAGTGGTGCAAGAAAATAAATATCCTCTTGAATGAGAGATAATTTTTAATCCTTCCTTTATTCCAAATTCTGTCGAATAATTGACTTTTTCTTTGTAGCTTTATTTAGAATATAAAAGTTGTATTTTATCATATTTAAGGATATAATATAATGATATGAAAATAATAAATAATCAAGACAAAAGGGGGGAGATGAGGTTTATTTGGCGACAGTATCCAACATCAATATCTCAATGTCAGGAGGCAGAAAGTCTCCAAGAAGCTTCCTTTGAGGAGATTATTTTAATCACAAAAGCTCACTTACAGGAATTAAAAGAGATTGTAAAGACTTGTAATAAGTCAGATATTTTCGTACCAGGAAAGCATTATGAAGAAAATACAACAAGATTTTATGGAAAGGATTTACACAAAACTACAAAGTCAGCAGTGCAACAATTTATCAGAAAGGGTTTAATAGGGGAAGGGGGGTATCGATATTACAAACAAAAAGAAGGTCGAGGCAAGAATGAAAAACCAGTAAACACCAATAAAGAAGACAATTGGAGTATAGAAAGACTATTGACGTTGGATCGACGTGAAGCCAGAGAGTCCTTAAAAATTGCATTAAAGGATGATACTATTGAAAACATCAAGCAATATGCAACAGTATTAATGGATGAAATATATAAATGTGAGCAACAAGAAGAGAACCGGATATTTATGACAAAAAAGGAAAAAATATTAATTAAAGAAGCAAAGAAGAGGTGCTTAGAGCATACGGAGCTTATAAATCCAAATAATATCGCAGGATATACGATTGCTGATATTCCAAAAAAGATAGAATACATGGACTCAAGAAGATTTGAAAGTATAAAGTTGATAGAAAAAGATGGAGATGTTATTATGAAAGTAATACCGAATACTTCTATTTCTTATTCAGAAATAACCTTTAAAGGTAAAAATTCGAACCCTCGTAATGGAGATCCAGATAATTTTTTTGGATACGAGATTTTATCAAGTTCTGGGGTGTTGATCCCTAGATATCCAGATACTGGACGAGACATTTATTGGGATCCTCCAGAGCAAAACCTGGGGCTAGCTGACAATATTACAACAGAAAAGATTAATAAAGTGTTGAAAGAAAAATTTTCACAAGATTTTGTGGACATGAGATCATTAGAAACAAATATTTTACCTAAAGTATTGGACATGAAGATAAAAGAGATCCAAGCTGATGAATCCTGGAAAGAGGATTGTATTTTGATACTTCAACGATATATTCGCGCCGCAGAATCTGTTCCAAAAAGACCAACGAAAAGTCAAAAAATGTACCAAGAGTCAGTTAGAATGTTGCAGAAATTAAATGGACAAAATAACAAGGAAACTGAAAAGTACCAAGATAAAAAAGAGCAAATAAGAAGAAAAAAAGAAGAAAAGAAAAAAGAAAATCTTGGAGAAAAAATTCCACTATTATATAAAAATGGAGATCCGATGAGCAATGCGACAGATCTTCAAAGATTATATAAGAAGGATCTCGGTGGTAACGAGATTCAATTAGCCTTTGAATATAATGCTCTTGATTTTGGAGATCAATTACCTTTGCGTGGATACTTTATGGTTACGTACCCAAAAGGAAAGACTCCATCTGTAGAAGAAATTGTAGAAGGTGGAAAGATTGATCTTAAAAATTTTACAACAACTCAAATAGAAACGGGTTTTAAGTCGCAAGAGGTAAAATCAATTTTTGCTAGTATTTATCCAACATTGATCATTCCTTTTACAGAAGAGGAAATAAGAGAGAAGGGTCTAAGTAAAAAAGAAATTGAAATTGGAAATGAAAAATACTTACAAGATTATTTAAAGTTATTAATTTTTGAGAATTATTTTATGGAAAATATTAAAGGACAAGAGGAAAAACACTTAGGAATCAGGGATACTTTAAAGCAAATGAAGTACATCAATGCATTTATTGGTCTGTATGAACAGTGTCCGGTTCCGGAATATAAAGCAGAATTGGATAACACTTATAAGAAATGTATAAAAAGTTTAAATAAATTGGACAAATGGCAGGCGAAAGATTATGAAAAAAAGTATAAAATCATCAAAAGACGACGATGAAAAAAACGTAAATCTGGAAATACAACAATTTTTATAGGCTCCATGAACCTGCTCACCGCTATATTTGGTGGAATACTGACTAGCAGATGTACGTGGTCTGGACGGATATGCCCACTCACGATATACTCATAGTTTGCTATTCATCCAATTCTGTTGATTTGTTATCACTACAAGGAGTTATAGCCTTATCGGTTAAATACAGCATTAATAGAGTAGCTTTGCTAAGTATCAGGTACTAATCTCTTTGTTTCAAAGCACCTCTCATCTACCTTTGAATGTGCTTAGTTTTAAATTGGCCAGAGAAGGGCGATGGGTTTTTAGTTTTTGTTCGGTGGTCTTGAGCCTTATTTGTATACGTGAATCTCTAGCCCGCCCTCATCGTCAATCTCTTTGGTGATGATGGTTTCTTCGGGCTGAATGTACTCGATTTCATCCTCATATTCCTCCTCAATCTCTTCCTCGGCAGCCTCTTCTTGGGCGGCTTTTTGGTTTATGGCGCGCAGCTCCTGCTCTGTCCAGTACTTGCGCTCGATGTCCTCAACGCTCATTTTCCCAACCCCGCCATGCATTTTTGTATGCAGAAATTCGGTATGATCCGGCAGCCCCGTCTTGTCTACATGCCGCGCCGCAAGCCGCACCAGCAGGTCTTTGAGCGCTGTTTCTTCTGAAAAGTTTTTGTTATGAACGATTTGCTCTTTATAACTCTCAATCGTTTTCGCCACCGAATCGGGGCGCGGAACTTTCGTAAATTTGAAAAACTCGCCGCCGTTCACCTTACTAAAATGCAGCGTCCCGTAGCCATACGCCCACGCCTTCAGCCCCTTGCGCTCGACGGTAATCTCGTCCAGATTCCAATAATCAATCCGCGTGCACTCTCGCTTGAGAGGCCCTTTCCAGTCCACAAACATAAGATTCGCCGACGTCATAACAATCGCGTTCATATGCCATTTAAGCCAGTGTTTTAGCACCATAAAGATCCCCGTGAGAACCAGCCCCCACGTGATGATAAAGAGGATCTGCTTGGCTATGTCGGGGTAGTTCGGACACTGAGCCCCACCACCATACATCGCGTAATTGCTCCACGCCGCGGTCTCACAATTGTACGGATAGAGGAAGTAAATGATCGCCGCACTGCTCAAAAGAAGCCCACCCCAGGCAAACATTTTAGCGAAGGCAAAATGAAATTGCTGCCGATAAATCCCTTCAATATGCTCATCGTCCTCTAGCATCCGCGAGAATAAATACTGAGATAACCTCCACCGAAACAGGCGATTGTCTTGCCGCATATGCTTATTTTAGGCGTGGTTTGGGTGGTGTCTAGTCCCCGATGAATTTGGCTTTTCGCATGCTCGCGCCGACTCCGTGACTCAGCACTAATGCAAAGCGATGCCCGCTAAAACACTGCTTTGCCGCGTCTGATATTCTTTCTGGCCACTCAATAAAACACGTGACTTCGGGGTCACTGGCAATCTCGTCAAACCCACGCGCGAAAAACTCCTCAGGACTCTCTAGCCTGTAAAAATCAAAATGCGCGAACTTCTGCCCGTTTTCGTTTTGATACTCCTGCACCAGCGTATACGTCGGACTCGTGATGTTTTGCGTTACGCCATGCAATTTCAGTAATTCTTGCACTGAAAAAGTCTTCCCAACACCCAGCCCACCCTCTAAAAATAAGTAATAATTCGGATGATTTTGGAGATATTCCGCATGCATTTTCTGCACAAAACTGCGCGTGGCGTCCTGTCCAATCAGCGACCGCTTGAGATACGTTTGCATAAATAATCAAAATAAGTACAGTCCCAGCATAACCATTTTTCATGAAAATACAAGCAGCCGCGGACGGAGTGAAGCTGATCGGGAAAGCGCGAACCATTCATATTGATAACGTATCGGGGGTGAAAGCGGAAAAAGATTTGGTGCTTAGTAGTGGTGATATGCCAGCGGTAGAGTGCGTGAAGATGATTACGCTGCCAGGGGAATATGAAGTGGCGGATGTCCTGATTCGGGGGATGTACGACGCGCAGAAAAAGGTGCTCTATCGCGTGACAACGGGCGAGATTACCAGCGTGATTGTGCCCAGTCCACTGAAGGAAATCGGGAAGGAGGCGATGAATGAAATCGGTGAGCAGATTGACCTTTTGTTTCTCACTGTGACGGACAAAGAGACACTCAAAGCCGCGAAGGAAATTGTCAATGACCTCGTGCCGCGGGGGCTTGTGGTGGTGTCGAGCCTGCCGATGCCGGAGGTGAGCACGGCGGTGAATACGGCGCTGCAGATCCCTGAGGGGGAGATTACGGTGAAAAAAGCCGACCTGCAGGATGACGTGACGCTCGGGTGGTACGTGGGGGTGTAAACCATTAAATGATATCGTATCAATATCAAAAAACCTTCTTGTGAATATCAAGAAGGTTTTATTTTGTTATACTTTAATAGTCATTACTCCCCAAAATACTCGTCATCATTATCACTCGTCGTCTGAAGTTTTACTAACCCTTGCTCCTCCACCGACATAATATCCGACGCTTTAATCATACTCGGACTAAATGTGTACAGATTTTCATCAATCCGCAGCACGCGTTGGATGTTTTTCTCGTAATTATAAGGCCAATAATCCCCCATTTTTAGCAGGTCTTCATCCGTGTAATGCGTCACCTGACCTCGCAGATTAAACCCATCCTCGAGCGTAATGTCATACACCTGCGCTCCTTGAAATACTGGATCCCCGAAAGCCTGCGCCGCTTTTTCACTGCCTGCGTCATACCCTTTTACCGCATCATCCACCTCATTAATCTGAATTGGAAACGCGAGTGTATTCCGAGATTTATCAAATAAAATCGCGTGGTGGTCGTGTAATAGCGGGCTTTCCGTCCCCCGGTCGCCAATCACCATGCTGTGCATTTGCGTTGGATTCTCCGGATCCGTCACGTCAAAGATTGCTACTTTCATCCCTTGATACCACGCAAAATCACTACTCTTGGCGGCCACGGCGTCCTTCCCAAAACCGATCAAATGCGTTTCGTTGTAGGGATGCAGATAGTCACTATACCCTGGGATTTTCAATTTTCCGAGCACCTTCATCCGCGACGGGTCCGCCACGTCAATTACGAACAGCGGATCCACATTACGGAACGTCACCATATAGAGCCGATCCCCCATAAACCGCGTGCTGTAAATCTTCTCCCCGGGTGCCAAGTTTTCAATCTTCCCCAGTGGCGACAATTCATCCACCGTAAAGCTGTACACGTTATTCGTGCTCGGGTTTTTCGAGTCCCAGAAGTTCCCATCCGTTGTCGCTACCCGCAGCGCGCCATTTGATTCACTGAGGCTAAACTGATTTAAAAGCTTCCCATTCACTCGTCCGCGTGCCTCAATTTCTGGATCTCCGTCATTGAGCCCAAACCGAAACAGCAGCGTCTCGATCTCCTCCCGTTGCCCACGCCCCCAGTCCTCATAATGATCTCTATTCATCGCGCTCGCCGTCACGTACATATTCTCCGCACTCACGTATACCGTTTCCCCATTCCCTAAAAATACCGACCGTTTCACGGGCAGACTCGGCGTTTTTAAGTTAATCGCCGCGACTACTAAATAATTTTGATAATGATTCCCCGGAAAATACCGCATATCCGCGCACCCCGCCACAGGCTCTGGTTCACTATTCTTCACCTGAAACTGTGGAATATCCAGTCCTGCGTCGTCGTACTGTCTACGCCCATCCTTATAATACGGCATAATCACCGGCGACGCGTACCGATTCACCACTATATAGAGATGATCACCGATCCGTCGACTGGTCAGGGTGTTTCCCTCAAACGCGACATTCGTCAGCTCCACCGGCGTTTTTGGATTCGTAATATCATACACATACGCCCGCGCTTTTTGCATGCTGTACCGCGGCGGCGCAATCATTCGCGCTTCATCCCGCAGCATTGGCGTCCCGTCCGCAATCCCACCACCATACCAATTGCTACTATTCCCAATCACGCTCAGCGTCCCATCCGCCACATAAATACTCTGCGGATAAAACCCCTCCTCTTCAATCTCATGCACTATTTTCATCTCACTCGCCGGAAGCGCCTGAATTATCTGCACCTTATCGTTACTCACCGCGTAAATATACTGCCCATCAGTCTTAATCGTATCCGCTTCGTCCACGCCCTGCACCTGAATATTGGTGGTACTAAAATCATCACTCGACTCAGCCTCACTCATAGCCATCGGTGCTGCGGTAGTTTTCAGCGATCGACTCATCGTATCCGCGCCCGTAGTCATGCTCGCATCCATCGCCATCATCTCCATTGTCTCCGGCACGGCGCGCCCATACCGACTATATCGCCGATGATTACTCGGATGATCCAGCCGCTCCTGCAGCGCATTACAACTCTCGATTCGTGGAAGCTGCGCCGTTAAATTCTCAAGACTTTGTGTCGTTTTTGTCGTATTATTACTCATCAGCCGCGCCAATATTTCTGCTATTTCGTCCCGCCGAAGAGGCCTATCAAGTTGATCTACGCTGAGTGGAATCGCGTTCTTTGCCTCCAGTCCCGCCACGTATTTCTCATACCACACGTCGCCACCATCCCCCAGCGGAATATTGAGCGTCTCACTAATGATCTTACTCGCCTCTGCCATTGTAATCGTCCGCTCGGGGTGGAATTTTCCGTCGGGGTATCCTTCTACAATTCCCTCTGCTGCAGCGGCGCACACGTATTTCGCGAACCACTCATACTGCACATCCGGAAAACAATTCTGCCCCACTGGGTTTGGATTTTTCACCCCGTACACCATCTTCATAAATTCGGCGCGATTGGCGCGATTGCCTGCCCGAAAAAATCCATCGTCATATCCGTCAATGATGTTATTTTCATATAAATATTCCACCGAATCGAGGTAAGGATGCGTGTCCATAATGTCCCCAAATGTCCCCGAGCCACCATCATAAATATATGGCTGATCGATCATAATACTCAGTGCCAGAGCAGGCGAAGCGGCAAACAGTAAACCGAAAATGAAAGAAAAAATACGCATGAAAGATATATTACATGCGCACTATACTTTCTTCTTTTCTTTTGTAAAATCAGTCACCTCATCCACTTTTGTCTGGCTTTTCGGATCTAACTTTTTTAGTCGTGCATTCATCGCCTGCACCGCGCCAATCAGGTACGCAATCAGCGCCATTGGCTCCACCGTTAGCTCTCCCGTGGGCTCGGCTGGGGTGCTTGGTCGGAGAGTCCCTTTTGTTTTATTACTTCCATTTTCTGTATATCCCACCAAGTCACTTTGCGTCATCTCCACCGCGTCTCCTTTTTTGTCTATACTTTTATAATTATTTTCTTTTCGCACTTCTTCTGAATTATACTTTGCAATTTTATGTACCTCTTTCACCGCATCTGGACTGACTTTCTGGACTTCTTGCGCGATAACCCCAGCGTGGGTTTTCTTCTTTCCGCCGAGGTTTTTCATCTCTGGATCATAGTTATCCGTCCACTGATACGTCACAGGATTCATCTGCAAAATCGCCTCCAGCGCAGCACTTGTATCAATCGCCTGAATGTCTTTTTTAAACTGTGCATCCGACGTAATAAACAGCCCCGAGGTCTTGGTGTTCCCAATTACGTCCAGGCTTTCAGTGGGGGTCGTCGTGCCAATCCCCTGCTGCACATTAATCAAATTAAAGCATTTATCTTGACTATGAGTCGTGGGGATATTCCCATACGCGAAGACGTTTTCCGCTGCGACCGTCTGGTCAATCCCTGCTGCGATGCTCCACTTGGCGTCCGTGGTGGTGGTATTCCTGAGGTTCATGCACACCGACTGCTCGCCATTTGCCTCCGTCAGGTGCCCGGTAGCGAGGGCTTGGGGGGCGGTGGCTTTATTGACGTTCCCAATCGCCGCTGCTTGTCGCGCTGTTGCCTCGTTTTCCTGCCCCATGGTGATGCTTTGCGTCCCGGATGAAATATTCAAATTC
>Ga0163109_10004735_pt1 | contig 10304 bp, 11 predicted proteins | sample CRUFie1St13metaG_FD_108704 | JGI IMG/M metagenome (GOLD analysis project Ga0163109, IMG submission 108704) | Marine microbial communities from the Costa Rica Dome - CRUD Field 142mm St13 metaG | ecosystem: Environmental > Aquatic > Marine > Oceanic > Photic zone | place: Costa Rica: the Eastern... | reverse complement strand
TAGAATATTTTTAGTTTTTAAGTTTCGAAGAGATATATCTTTGAATGTATTTAATATCGTTTTCATTTTTATTTCTTGCAAATCCTGCGTCCTCGAGGTCATCACAAATATCCCTTAGTATCCTAGAAATGCGATCAGAAAGCTTTGAATAACGAGAGAGGTCTCTGATTATGAGAATAATTATAAAAACTAAAATCGGAAACATAATCTGAGATGTTAGAGAATATGCATTTATGAAAGCATCCATGTTAATAACCTTTCTTTTTAGATTTTTTTACATGCTCTTCCACAGTCTGATGAATTTTATCCTCATAGAACGTGTTAAGTTCTCTCGCCTTAGCTAAGGAAATTTCTTTATTTTCATATTTTTTCCAAACTGATATTCTCGACAATAGCGAATTAAGAATTGCATCATGGTGTACTCTCTGCAGCCTTGTCATTTGTTTTTTGAAATTTGATAAAATTGAATTTCTACTATCGTATCTGCATTGAAGATATTTAGATGATTCGCTTACAGTTAAGCCAATTTTTTGTAACTTCGCTCTATCTAATTTCCCCTGCTCTGAGAATTCACATTGAGTCGACGTAGCATGTTCTTGTGCTCTAGCTTCAGCAAAATTATATTCTGGGAATTGGAAGAAAATTTCATCACTTATTAGTTCATCTTGATATGAGATATCATGATCCATATTTGAACTCAGAATTACCTTGATTTCATTATTACCCTCTGGAAACTGTCTGATAAAAACATACGGGCTGTATATTCTAGAGACATACTTACCATTTATGAAGAGTTTGCCATAGCCAAATTTTGGGTTATTATTCTTTCGGTCCTCAGATGGTGTAAACGTGAAGTTTGACACATTAGATTTTAGCTGATAGAAAGGTCCAATCTTAATAAGCTCAATACTAATACTTGGTATGTTGTTGCCTGAAACTTCAATTTTTGGATTGTAATACTCTTTCCAAAATGCAATTCTTGACTCTGCATCTTCATGACTGAAAACTGAGTTACAAAATAGCATTAAGATGGCTGTTATATAAATGTTCGTTTTATGTAAAATCATCTTTTATCAATAGTGTCAAAATGGATTCCAAACTTACCTTTTTTCTTGTCACTATAATATAGTTTGATAGTTCTCTCAATAACAGTGAAAGCTATATTATTCCATGGTATCTCATTTTCTCCAAATAAACGAACTTCTTCGCTCTCTATACCAGCGGAAAATTTTCCATCAAGTAACTCACCATGATACATCATATATATTTGGCTTATGTGCGGAAGATTACACATAAGAAATAATTCTATTTGTTTTGTTTGTGCGCCAGCCTCTTCCATTGTCTCTCTCAGAGCTCCTGCTTCTACTGTCTCATAGTTTTCAAGGAATCCTGCTGGAAGTGTCCAAAAACCAGACCTTGGCTCAGTTGCTCTTTTACAAAGAAGTATCTTATTTTGCCATGAGAGGAGACATCCAGAAACAATTTTCGGATTTTCATAAAAGATTGTTCCGCATGATTCACAAATCGCTCGATGTCTATTATCACCCTCTGGGATCTTAATAGTTGTGGGAGCGCCACATTTTGAGCAAAATTTTTGTATTGGCTTTTTATTTTCGATTTGCTTATTCACCTGAATTGAACGATTTACATCCCCAAGGGGAGTCGAACCCCTGTTGCCGAGATGAAAACCCGGTGTCCTAGGCCTCTAGACGATGGGGACATAAATCGTATCCTGTCATCACTTATTTTGTACCGGATAATTATACCTATTAATTCAATAAATTGATAATAAATATGAGATATATTAAATTATACAAAAAATTTCTTGTGATATTTATAGGGTTTTTATCAATATCTACAAAAATGAAATAATGTGAGTCGTTTTTCTATTAACCACAATCTTTTTTTGAGAATTTATTAGTTATTGTTCTGATGTTCTCTTTAGCTTGAAAAATATTGCTTTCTTTTGCAAATGAATCAGCACCTGTAAAGTAGAAGACGTATGAAGGTTGATCTTCTACATATTTTTCGGTACACACGATAGATTCGTTATCTAGTTTATTATTCCATGTTAATCTGACTTCATGCCAATAATCTTTTGTAGAGCTCCAGTATTCGTTTGCAGGTTCAAAATCGTAATTTTTTATCTTTTGATACCTTGCTATTCCATATTCAGAGCCAATATAATCATTCTCCTTGGTAACTTTGTCATTCATTTCCTCCATAACCCAACCCCATGGCAGTATTGTTATTTTGTTAACACCAGATAGATAATCATAATCATCTCTAACAGAGAATTCTCTTCTCGGTAATGGTCGAGGTGTGATTTGACTAATCCATTTAGAACCTCCATCACCATGCACCCATTTACCGTAAGATTCATATCTTGGTGTGTCATCGACTTGATAAACTGATTGACTCCAGGTTCCTGATATATCTTTTGGTCTGATGTTCTTCCATTTCATATCTGGCTGATAGGTAAATATGCTTTTATCCTCATATTTCCAATCTTGTCTCCAGTGTTTAACAACATGAGAATTAACAACTTCACCACTCTCGTCGGTGAAATGCATCATTATTATATGTTGAAGAGAAATAAAATCCTCTTGTACTTCAATTGGGATTACCATTTCAGTTCCCCATGATTTGTAAGGGCTATCAAGCTCATAATCAAATGTGCTTCCAAACATTTCTGTGAATTCAAAATTAGATCTAAACTCGCCAACCATAGAGAGAATTGCGTATCTATCTTTGTCTTTAAGATTTCTAGATTTTGAAAGTTGGGTATAATATTCAGATGGTCTAGAATCAAGCTCCGGCTTAAGACCTTTGGTGGTGCCACCTCGTGGTTTTTGAATATGTTGTCTATCTATAACCCAATTAATTTCACTTTGATTTTTTAGAGTTTTAGATTTATTACCGTATGATTGAGCATTAATAATCTCAGGGTTTATAAATAAAACCATTAGAAAAAATATGTAATTACGTTTGACCATTAACATTCCATTATTAATTATACGACACTACTATTAGAATCTAACTACTCATAAATTGCAAATACTATAGTAGTCAATTGACAGTATAGTCCAATATCTTGAAAAAAATAAAAACGTCCATAAATTATTAGATGAGTGCCTTAATGGACTCACAGTTAACTTTGCTAACTTTAGGAGGTTAGAACTATGACAAGTAGAAATTTATCTATTTTTAATAAACTAAGACCAATTAGCGTTGGATTTGATGATGTGTTTAATCACTTTGAATCATTATTCAATGATGATTACTTCACACTTTCATCAACTGTTGGAACAAATTACCCACCTTACAATATTGTGAGGTCTGATGAGAATAAATATGATATTGAAATTGCACTAGCAGGCTTCAATCGCGATGATGTCGATGTAAGTGTTGAAGATAGTGTATTAACAATTGAAACAAAGAGCATCAATGAATCATCGCATGATGAGTCAAATGAAGTAATTCATAGAGGTATCTCTAAACGATATTTTAAAAAATTATTCACATTAGCTTCGGATGTAGAAGTTCGCAGTGCAGAACTAAAAGATGGTCTTCTTAGAATATCAATGGAAAGGATCATACCTGAAAATAAAAAACGTAAAACAATCGACGTTTCTTAAAAAATTATGGCGCTATGAAAATAGCGCCATATATTAATTTCTCATGAAATCACGTAACTTAGATAACCTATCTAGCGTTCTTTTCTTGCCCAAAATAAAACAAAGTTCGTTCACTGCTGGCGCTTTTAATCGACCAGTTAGACCAAATCGAATTATTGGTCCAAAATCCTTAAATTTAAGATTGTTCTCCTCAGCAAAATTAGCAAAAAAATTACTCAATGTAGCCTCATCATCAAAGCCTATTTCTGATAATTGAGCAATTATGTTATCCAGAATAACTATATCTTTTTCTGGCTTAAATTTTTCATAGATCTCATTATTAAAAGAGATTTCTTCTGTGAAGTAGTATCCTAAACCTCCAGCAATATCTTTGAGATTATAATCTCTCTCTATACCAAGGGCTAAAATTTTTTCTAAGTAAGAGTTATCTGTAATAGATATATTCTGACTTTGAAGATATGGTTTAATTAAATCAGCAACATTACTAATACTCATTTTTTTAATATATTGTTGATTCATCCAATTTAGCTTATCGTAATCAAATATTGCAGAAGATTTAGATACTTTATCTAGAGAAAATAATTTTTTTAGTTCGACAATTGAAAAAAATTCTTTGTCACCATGAGACCATCCAGTTTTGGCCAGATAATTTACAATTGAATCTTTCAGATAACCATCATCCAGAAAAGTATTAATATCAACAGAACCATGTCTTTTAGAGAGACGTTTACCATCTTTGCCATGAATCATTGGTAAATGAGCAAATTTAGGTGTGATGTAACCAAGAGCATCAAAAATATTTATTTGCACAGGAGTATTATTGAGATGATCATCTCCTCTTATGATATGTGTAATACCCATATGATTATCGTCAATTACTGAAGTTAAGTTATATGTGGGCATACCATTTGACCTTAAGATGACCACATCATTTATTGCTTTTGCGCTAAACTTGACTGTCCCATGGATCATATCTTCTACAATATGTTTTTCTTTTAAAGGATTACGGAACCTTATAACGTATCCCTGCTTATTTAGCCTATTTTCGTATTCAAGTTCTAAATTTGTATCTTTAGTTTTTTCATTTAATTCAACTTGATCATAGTAAGCCATATCTTTTTTAAGAAGAATCTCTATGGAGTCGATATATGCATCAAGCCTATTCGATTGATAAACAGGTTCGCTATCTGATTTAAGATCTAACCTACTAAGTGAATTTAAAATTGATTGTAGATACTCATCCTTGCACCTTCCCTTATCTGTGTCATCTATACGCAAGTGAAATTCACCATTTTGACTTTTAGCAAATAACCAAGAAAACAGAGCTGTTCTGACTCCACCTATGTGTAACCATCCAGTAGGACTTGGTGCAAATCTTGTTTTTATCATTTATAGAGTTAACCTAAAATCTTCTACAACAGCACCAGGTATAGTAGAGCTATGAACAGAGCGTTGCTCATATGTGCTAGTATCCATGAGTAGCTGTTGTTCATTAGTCAAACCAGCTAATTTTGTACCAAAAATATTGTACATTGTTTCATCGAACCTCATTGTATTAATTGGTCCTATTAATTCACCATCTTTAACATAAAAACATCCAAAACGAGTCAATCCTGTAACTCTTGCATTATTCCTATCTGAGAAATTTAAATACCAAAGGTTATTTAAATATATGCCTGTGCCAAGAGTTTCGAGAATTTTCTTTGAATTAATCTTGCCTGTCTCAAGTTTTATAGAAACTGGGGATTCATAATCCTCAGCTGCATTATGTTTTACGGAATACTCTAGTGCTGAACGGGGTGAGATTAGCGATTTCTGATACTTACCTTCTGTAATTAATTCTGTATTGTTGGGTTTAATGAAACCATCTGAGTGAAACTTCGGCGAGATACCATTGCTTAAATCTTCACTAAATGACACCGATTTATCGAATTCTCTATCTCCCTTTGCCATAAGATGTAGAGGGCTCGAACCAATCTTATTTGCTTTGTAACTAAAACCACCCCAAGACATCATGTCAATTATTTCATTTAAAGCAGAAGGTGATAAGTATACTCTATATGAGCCGGGTTCAACTTTCTGCTCGTCGTTACTTATGACCGATAACTGTTGTGCAGATTCAGCATACAGTCTTGTAAAAGTATCTTGATTCCATTTTCTATCTGCGTAGTTTTGTTTGACAGCTTTACCGTTATCATCATATAGAGACCAATCAAAGTTAAATGAGTCGCTCTCATGCCAATTAAATTGCCCTAATGAATTAGCAAAACCTTTAACAATCTTCCCAGAGGATAATATACCGACCATATCATGACTTGATGATATATCTAGTATTCTGGATGACATATCCTGTGCATTTAAACCTTGATCATCAATTAGGTTTGAAGAATTTATATTCTTTTCATATATTAAATAAGGATCTTTTGGAAGCTCATTAACCTCCCTTCGCAAAAAAAATAGTGTTCTGACCAACAAGGTTTTATCTTTTTTATATTCGGTACTCAGTCTCAAAGAAGATCGGAGAGTTTTCCCTTTCTTGATAAGGTTTATGTCGAGGCTTACCTGATGAACTCTTCCCGCCTGACGAATCTTTGATTTGTTATATCGAACAAAGTCTGTTTCCTCTGCATCAAAGTTAAGGATGAGTATCTCCGAGCTTTCTAATGCATTAAAAAGAAGGTCAGAAATTTTTTTAAAATAATTCTGCACTATATTCCACCAAAAACATCAATTTCTTTAAAGTGACAGGCAGGTGTTGCGTGACCAACAAAGATAGTTTGATTGGGCTCACCTTTGCCACAGTTTGACGTCCCAAGAATCTCATATGTGCTCTTATCGCCAACATTTATCAGGTTATTCCAGAATTTTTCAGTGATACCACGATAATTAACATTTTTAACGATATTGGTAAACTTGCCATCTTTTATCATTGTCCCTTTCTCACAACCAAATTGAAATTTGTTCCTCTTATCGTCAATAGACCATGAGTTGTTTGTTTCTACGTAAATTCCTTCACTAATTGATGATACCATTTCATTCAGACTCGATTTACCAGGCTCGAGATTTATGTTACCCATTCTATCGATGGGTGGCCTATTCCAATTACAAGCACGAGAACATGCCACGTAATCCATCTCTGCTCTCTGTGATGAAAATAAACCACCAATTGGTCTCAAGAGAATGCCATCTTTAATTAAATATTCTCGTTTAGCCTCAGTACCATCATCGTCATAATTACATGAAGCTAGTTCGCTTGATACGGATGGATCAAAAGTCACATTTAGGCAATCAGATCCATACTTATACCTTCCAAACATTTCCTGATTGACAAAACTGGAACCAGCATAATTTCTCTCATCGCCTAAGATTCTGTCTAATTCTAGTGGGTGTCCTATAGATTCGTGAATTTGGAGAATCATCTGGTCTGGAGCAATAATAATATCTGTAATATTATTTTCACAATTTTTTGCTCTCGATAGTTCGACTACATCTTCTGATAATTCTAACGCTTTATCATGCATTGCAATTGTGTCTATAAAATCATACCCTGCTTGCCTTGCATGAGCATGACCACCATAAGTTCGCGTTTGTATCTCTTTCTTGTATTCAGCAGATACTATCATCTGAGGAAGAATATAAGATAATTTCTGCCTAATGTTAGAGTCAATTGTGTCTATAAATTGAGTTTCTATCGTATTATGTCTAATGCCAGCTCCCCAGTTAGAAATAGATGGCTTAGATTTTAGTGCTCTATTGACCTCTAGGAGAAAATCGGCTTTATCTTTCATTGAAACTTTTGACCATTGCTCATTCTCTTTTGTAAAAAAAGATCCATTTTGAGTTTTTATTTTCGAGAGATCTGGATAATAAGTTAGTTTATTCTTGGAGTATCCAGACCAGCTTAAAGCAAAATCTATAGCAGCTTTGATCCCTGATTTAGTTGTGTTGCTTGTTGCACCATAACCAAAACCACCATCATTAAAGACGGTTACCATTATTCCCTCATCTTCACAGATAGAGACTGGTTCCACAACACTCCTAGTAGCGTTTATTATGTTACTATATCTACTTACAAACCTAATAGAACAATAATCGACATTAGGCAAAAGTGGTCTAACGATATTAACAAAATCCTCTTTCATGATAGTATATTTATTATATCACTGAGGTCTTGATAATGCATGATGTTTACCCACTTTTGAAATATACTGATTTTCCTAAAATACACAGAAAGAAGCTCAAGACGGCCCAAGTCAATTTAGGATACAAATGCAATCAATCCTGTGTTCATTGTCATGTGAATGCAAGTCCAAAAAGAAAAGAGGAAATGTCAAAAAATGTAATGCTTGATATACTCCATTTTGTAGATGCTTTTGATATTAAATCTGTTGATCTTACAGGAGGTGCTCCTGAGCTAAATAAAAATTTTAAATACTTTGTGAGAGAATTAAAGAAAATGGGATGCCATGTGATTGACCGATGTAATCTTACTATACTTCTAGAAAAAGATCAGCATGGTCTTGCAGAATTTTTAAGTAAAAATGAAGTAGAAATAATTGCCTCTTTACCGTGTTATATTGGAGAAAATGTCGATAAACAAAGAGGTAAAAATGTCTTTCAATCAAGCATAAAAGCACTGAAATTACTCAATGATTTAGGGTATGGATTTAAACAAAAGCTCAAGTTGAATTTAGTTTATAATCCATCTGGCCCAGAACTCCCTCCATCACAAGTCAAACTCAAAACAGATTACATCAAGTTTTTGTCAGAGAAATATAATGTTTACTTTAATGATCTTTACACCATTACAAACATGCCTATCGCACGCTTTGGGAGCACGCTTATTTCGAAAAATTATTTCAATAATTATATGAAATTATTAAAAAATTCATTTTGTGAAGAAGCGGTAAAAAATGTAATGTGCAAATCACTCGTTAGTATTGACTACAAGGGTTTTATTTATGATTGCGATTTCAATCAAATGTTAAATATTAAAACACCAAATGGTTCTCCAAATGTCAAAGATCTACCAGATATTCTTGCAGGTCAGAAAATTTCAACAGGCGATCATTGTTATGGTTGCACCGCTGGCTCGGGTAGTAGTTGCGGTGGAAGTTTAGTATGAAAAAAATTTCAATAATAATACCTTGTCTCAATGAAGAGAGACAAATAAATAAGTGTCTAAGTTCATTAAATAATGGATATATAAGGAAAAAATGTGAAATTATTTTAGTTGATGGGAAAAGTACAGATAACACTGTACTAAGGGCAAGAGAACTAGTTGATAAATGTTTGATTGTAAGTCCTGATAGATCTAATCAGTTAATGATAGGTGCATCAATAGCTAGTGGATCTACGCTTGTATTTCTGCACGCTGACACAATTCTAAGTCACAAAAATATTGATGAAATCCTAAGTAAATGTGATGCCTTGGAATGGGGTTTTTTTAATTTAAAGTTTGATGTTATGACATATGAGTATAAGTTTTTATCGTATTTTATCAACCTTAGATCAAAAGTATTTGATATCTGCACCGGTGATCAGTGCATGGTGATTAGCAAGAGTATATTCGATAAGGTTGGTGGCTTTCCTAATATTAGGTTGATGGAAGATCTTGAAATATGTAGTAATCTAAAAAATCTTTTTCAACCATATATTTTTAAAACCCATGTAGAGACTTCATCAAGAAGATGGCGTGCTAGTGGTTTCTTGATAACAATATTGAAAATGCACCTCTTAAAAGTTTTATATTATTTAGGTGTTGATACAAGAGTCTTACAGAAATTATATCAATGAGTATATCTATAAACTTATTTACTAAATGCCCATATACAGGTAACCCGAAAACAAGATTATCATCCTTTTTTACAGAGTCTGAGCGCATGTTTATCTCTGAGTACTTACTGACTAATATAATAGATGAGGTCTATAAGTTATCGTTACATAATATTTCGAGGAACATTTATATCTACCCCGACGTCTCAAATAAGTTTTTAAATTCTTTTAAAAATATCAATCATTTCAATCTAATAAAACAAAAAGGTGGAAACTTAAATCTGAGGATGCTTAATTGCATAAAAGAACAAGCACAACAAGCCAGCAAAGTACTACTTTTTGGGAGTGACGTGCCTGGTCTAACTTGTGAAATTATTGAGGACGGATTGAGACAACTTGATTCAAATGATGTTGTGATAGGTCCAGCAACTGATGGAGGTTATTATTTGATTGGATTTAAGAATTTTCTTGAGGAATATGCCAAGGATATTGATTTACAGCCGGAAAATATTAGGAGGAGCCTCAGTAATCATAAGCTTAGATTTTCAGAGTTAGAGCAACTATCAGATATCGATTATCCGAGCGATTTATTGATCATTTAGTTTTTTTAGGGAAATGACTCTTTGGGTCTACATTTTTATCATATAATTCATTAAGCTTTATATATTTCATGTATGTATTAAACATGGTTGTGATAGCAACAGTAAATCCATCAAGTCCCTGAAAGATTCCACCTTTTATGATAATTTTCTTAAAGAAAGCAAACAATGAATGTGTAATTGGCCTTATACTCGATCTCTTAACACCTTGTGAGTGAAGCGTCTTAGCACTTTGAGTACTGTAAAAATTTATCTTATTAATCCAATCAGTATATGATTGATAAGTATAGTG